>Ga0193955_1000018_pt1 | contig 118287 bp, 118 predicted proteins | sample BB_6_MG_FD_140343 | JGI IMG/M metagenome (GOLD analysis project Ga0193955, IMG submission 140343) | Microbial mat bacterial communities from the Broadkill River, Lewes, Delaware, United States - BB_6_MG | ecosystem: Environmental > Aquatic > Freshwater > River > Microbial mats | place: USA... | reverse complement strand
TGACTGGTGCCATCGCCAAGTGGTAAGGCCGCAGCCTGCAAAGCTGCTATCCCCAGTTCAAATCTGGGTGGCACCTCCAGTTTTATGATATAATTTTATCAGCACAACAGTGCTCACACGTGGATCTTTGGCAGAGTTGGTCGAATGCACCGGTCTTGAAAACCGGCGAGGGTCACACCTCCCAGAGTTCGAATCTCTGAGGGTCCACCATTTTTTAAACACAATTCCATTATTTATAATTATTTTAGAAATTTTACTAACATTTGTATCATTTTGTCAGATTAGAAGTGTTAGAAGAAAAATATTATTTGGAACTATTTATAATATCTTGACATTGCTTTTTAAATTTAGGAAGACCATTTCTAATTATCCATTCAACTATAGATAAGTTTACACCTTCATATTCATGGGCTATATAAGTTCTAACATCATACATACCTTTGACATCTTTATCATCAAAAGCACTTAAGATATCATCTGCATGATCTTTTTTTAATTTGTTAAACTGTTCTGCTATAGCAGTTAGATGCATAAGTATAGCAGGTCTTAAAGTTACACTATCTTCAAGTGATTTAATTATACCACCGTTGTTATCAACAATTTGCTCTATATATTCTATCTTCTCTAGCATCAAATAAACTTTGCTAATTGATTCTTTAGACATATATAGCTCTATCTATAATAAACTTTTTACCTGTTTTTCCCATACCGGTACTATCAGCTAAATCAACAGGTAACCCTAACGCACTTGAAATTTCAGATTGAATTTCTTTAATACGTTCGATTGACCCAAACCCATATCTATTTGCAAATTCAGGAGTGGCTTCTACAAGAATATCTACATCACTATTATCATCTGCTTCATCTCGAGAATAAGAACCAAAAAGCGCTTTTATTAAAAAGCCTTCACTTTGGTACTTGCTTTTAACAGTGCTAAGATAGTTTAGGATAGATTCTTTTTTCATAAGTTACATTATATCATAAGGTGTAAATACTGCTACTACAATAAATTAAAATTATGATTTAGAGTGTTACAACATAAATTATGATCCAAAAAGAACTGTTTTAGTAACAGTCTATTTATTGGAGACATTCTAATGAGTATATCTTTAACTCCTCTGTCAGAGAGGTCTGTTCAAACTTATAACCAGAACTTAGCAACTTCCCTCTCATTGAAGTAAAGTCCAAGTACCTCTTTCTTACCATCAATACCTACACCAAGTACTGTATAAAATGCTTTTGAGATATAACGACCTTCCTCTTTTACTTTGTAGTGGATGGTATCTAAAAATATTAAAGGGTATACCTCTTCTAAAGGATGAACTCTCCACTCTTGGAACATCTAGCTCAAATTCACCATGTTCGCTTTTCATAGTTTTGGTGGCATAACCATTTTTACGATTTCTGTTAAGATCTTGAGTGAGGGGTGAATCTATTTCAGTTACAAGCGCGGCTTCTGTAAGTTGTTTAATTAGAGAGCCTAATGCTCCATCTTTTCCTATCTTCATCTTTGTTTCCCTGGGTATTTGCTATTTCAGCAGATTGAAACAGATTTTTGAACAGTCCCTATGTTTTCCTTACTCAATCAAATTCATTTTAAGAAATCTATTTTTAGTATTTTTCATATACTTTACATAGTTCTCATATCTTTCTCTTTTTAGTGACTCCCTATAGGGACCATCACTGTTTGTTTTATACTCATTATACAAATCTTGTTTATAATCTTCCATCTCTTTTAAAATATATTGAATATCTTCCCTGTTAAATGAAGGAGCGATTTGTTCATAAATAGCTTCTAAAGCAGAACCTTTTCTTGCTTGAATTATATATTCCATATATATTCTCTTAGATTGTGGGTAAATATTTTTCAGAATTATATTCCAATCTGACATAGGCACTTTATTTAAATAACTATTTTTTAACTTCTTTTTTTGCTCATAATTATACTCACTCCACTTTATATCTGATGGTAATGACACAAGTTCTAAGTTTTCCTTGCTTGTTAAGTTATAGGCATGTATCTTTGAAACATATTCAACTGCTTTGTCAATTTCTCCCTTAGGATTACTGCGTTTCTTTTTTGCCTCTCTAATATTATATTCTGTTGCACTAGGAATTTTATAATAAATCATTGAATTATAAAAAGCAAACTTCGTTAAAAAATAAGCTGAATCCTTAGGAAACAACTGTGTAAGATTATTTAAATCAACTATACGGTTTAATTTCTTATTTTTTATATCATAGTAATATACAGCTACATCAAAATACTCTTGTGTTGACTTACCACCATCAGGAAATGTTGCGATACCAGTTGGTCTTCTATATATTTTATTGATAGCGATAAATGTAAAAGCTGAATTATTTTTATTCATAGCTATATCTTTGGAATATTGAGTTTTTATATTAATATATTTTGAACTACATGCACTAAAAAATAAAATTACAAAAATTAAAATTAAGTTTTTCATATGCTTAGCCCTACTTATTTAACAATTTATCAAGATTGAGTGATGATATTTTCATATTTGATGTATTTAAATAATGTAGTATTTGTTGTCCATTATTATATTCGAAATCATAAAGCTCTCCCACATTTACTCCAAGTTGTGCTGATGTATACTTTAGCTTCTTATAGGTATTGTAAAGGAGATAAGTTGTTTCGGTACGAGAGTTAGAAACATCTGATGGCATTACAATAACAATTACCCACTGCTTATCTTTACTTATATTTACAATTTGAAATATTTTTGAATCATCACTATCAAGAAGAATATTTTTTTTCTGATTTGTATCAATAAATAAGCTGTTTTCATTGTTATTTAGATAGATATTGGTTACTGACAAATCAGCTAGAACTCTTTTGATTTCTGAGATACAAGTATCATTATATTTGCTGCCTGGATATATATCAATGAGTGTAAACCGTAAAATATACTCTTTATGTAATTTCTTACTATGTTTAAGAGAGTATTCTTGAACTAATGCTTGAGCTTTTGCTTTAATCTTATTCCAGTCTAATTGTAAATCAAGTGACTGCATATTCATTTGGTCTTGCAGTAATAAATCTTTTTCAGTATTTAGCACCATGGTGTGAAATAAACTACCTATTTCGGTAACTTCACCCTCTATGTTGATTCCTAAAAGTAGTTGATATTTTATCTTTTTAACACGATTATGAGCATCAAATAATTTTTCAGATTTTTGGTATCCATTTAAAATTTGAAGGTTCATTGTGTTTTCTTCTATACTAAAGTTGACAACTTCTCCTTTACTAATACCGTGCCCACCCTCAGCCAAACAGGTATCTATCTTATTATTAAAAAGTTTCTCAACTTTAAATGATTTCAACTCTGAAGTGTTACTAAAAAAGTTCCCTTTTTTATCTTTTAAAATCAGTTCCTGCCACTTTGGCTCTTTTGATAACGATAAGCAGTTCTCAGGTTTAATACAAACTCGAATATTATGTAAATAAAGTTTTTTCTTATCCAATCGTGATGGATCATCAGCATTAGGCCAACTTGCACCCACAATACCTTTATCAACTTGACTAAGATCATCAATAACTGCTAAATTCATTACAGAACCACGCACATCTGATGGATTGCTAGGATTCCAGCCACTATATAATATAGTCTGACCCATACTAAGATTTTCTTTTCGTGCAGGCATAGATTTTTCTATACCCCAAGGACTTCTAAATAGTTTATCTTTTTCCCAGTCCGGTGTACCTATAGAGAACGTTCCTTCCCAGTAAGAATCCTTAGTCTCTTCGGGGCGGTGAACCAGCTTTCCAATAGCGTATGTTCCGCTAAATGATTTAGGATCAAGGGGGTTAGAAGGTGTATTAAAAGGAGGTGCTCCTATTAAAACTTCATCCGGATATATATAATCTGTAATAGTAACGGCCCGAGTATATACTCTCGATGGAACACCTTTTTTAGTGAAAGCTTGTAGTTTAAAAACATAATCGCCTTGCTCATAAAGTATAATACTATATTTATCTTTTCCATGAAGTAGCTTATCAGCAATAACCTCCTTACCAACTCTAATAAACTTAATTTTATAATCTAAATCATCATCACTTGCATCCCACTCAAAAGAGATTGTCATACCAGGTGTTGCTACTCTATCTGATGCTCTTAGATACCTAAGATGTGGCGGACGGGGTTTAATGTTGAGCAGTGTAGATTTTACAGGAGATATATCTAAGTTTTTATTTCGTGCACGTACTCTGAAAATATAGTTACCTTCATCATAAAGAGTATAGGTATAGCTGTATCTATCTTCATTCCAATCACTCCATTCTGCTTCTTTGCCAGCAAGCGTCATACTGTATTGATACTCAAGTCCTCCTTGATTGGCTATCCAGTTAAAATGTACTTTATCTGCACAGTAGAGCGATGTCTGACCCATTATTTTTTTAATAATCGGCTTTACTGGTTTTACAACTAACGCTGGTTTTTTAGCTTCGGGCAACGGCATAGTGTTTAATGCAATATTTAGTATCCAGTTATTATATTTTTGTAACATTTCTGGAGAGTGATAAGCAACAGCACTGTCATACTGGTCAAAAGGTCCATGCTTGCTCGTATCACCATTAAATAGTGCACATATGTTATATGTTTTGCACGCAGACATGGCACCCTCAATCGCTGAGCCAATCGGTTTTCCGAATTGTCCGCCACCATGACTAAACAAGCCATTACGCTGGAAGACATTATAGGTCGGTACTTTTGGATTTTTCAAAACAGGAAAATTGTGCAAAGGTTTTAAAAATGCAGGTAATTTTCTATGAGTTAATTCCCACTCTTTAGCTCTAAGTTTATAATGGGCTGTTGAAGCTATATTTTGAGTATCTGTTGAGAATGGATTAATAACTGGATCTACTGTTACAAGTGCTCTTACATTTGCTCTGCTTTTTAAATCTTGGGCTAGTTTATAAGCAAGTAAGCCACCTCGACTAAAACCTGTAATAAAAAGATTTACTTTTACAGGTTTATTATCAAGCAGTGTATAAACAATATCACGTATATAACGTTCAGTCTGTTGTTTGAAATTATCTGAATGTTCCCAGTTATATTTAGGATTTAAAATATCAATAACAATAGAGTTTTCACTATATCTATCATACAATGTTCCGGCAACACTATTGTGAATATGTGGACGATAAACCTTATAACTCGCTTTTCCTACACGATGGATACCTGTGAGAGCTCGTCCAAATAATTCATCACTCTCCTCACCCGTACAGTTTTGCCCGCAAGGATTTTGTTGTCCATTGATGATTATAAAAATATTTTTAACATCTCTTTTTTTCTCTGCTTCTTCAAGATTAAATCCGGCTGCTGTTTCTAAAAGTGTAAAAGTACTCTTAGTTTTACTAGAACTATTATTGTTATATATTTTAGAAGCAAAATAATCTGTACACTCCGCACTGCTCAATAGATAGAATGTGAGTAAAAGAAAAATTCTTACTGTCGGCTTATTATTATGCATCAACTAAGCTCCTCAAATAATTTGCTTTATTTACTGTTTCTTATAACTTTTAATACCTTCGGAACGATCAACTAGCATACCTTTCTCCATCTGAAAGGTTCTTAAGAGCTTAGAGGAAGACCCACTATAAATATTTACTTTATCATTCTCTATTTTATAACTACCGACAGGTGAACTATGATTTAAAGTAATGACTTTATTTAAATGCTTGTTATCTTCGGTAAAAATTAAATTTGCTAAAGTAGGAAGTATAAAATCAGGAAGTTTATCTCCATTTTCATCAATGGCTTCTACTATCTTCCATGTCCCAATAATATCTTGTTTAACTATATGCTTGGGCTTAGTAGTTGGCTTTTTTGTTGCAGTTGTTGTATCGGATTCATCAGAGGATGAGCATGCAGTAATACTTAATGTCAATAAAAATACTAACACCAAATGTAAAACATTGAGTTTCATAAAACACTCCTTTTAACTATTTATATAGGCAACTCTCACACATTAACTTCTTGTATAACTTAGTACCTTTAAAGATTATAACATAAATCATAATAATAACTATTGATTTGGAGAATAATGTTGAAATACTAAATGGTGAAAAAGTTATTGTTTCATTTGGTAGGGAACATTTTTCCCATACAAATTAGATAAATCTCTCAAACTCTACGGAGGGTGTCTCTTTCCATTAGACTATTCATAACCTCTTATATTTGGAACATAGATCAGGACTACAGACTTTACTTGCTCCACAAAGTATTCAATAAGTAAAAAACTAAAATTCCCATTAACTCTATAGACTTATGGAACTAGCATCAGAAAATAAATATGTTTGATAAAATGTCAAAGTTATTTAATCCATAAAGGAAGAAAATGGAAACTATCCAAACAAATACACTTGTATCTATATCTTTAAAGTTAGAAGATGAAAATGGAAATCTTATAGATGAAAGTGAAGAATCTTTAGTGACAAAAGAATCCCTTGAATACTTACCTGATGATGTAGCTATCGGGATGGAGCTTGACGGTGAAGAGGAAGGGGTTGTTTGGATAGTTAAAAGCATAGAGGATGGATATGCAACTCTTAATGCAAACCATGAACTTGCAGGTCTGACATTAAAAGCGAGTGGGAAAGTCTTAGAGATGGAACACCTTTCAGATGAAGGGGTGCAAGAGATCTTAAATATGGCACATGACCACGTAAATACATAATCATTTAATGTGTTTTATAAATTAAATAATTATTATTAAACACTTAGATATAATATCCATTCTCTTAGGTGAGATAAAAGCTAAAGATAAAGATATAGAAAACAGATATATGGAAATGACAGCAAAAATAGACAGCAAAAAAGTACTATATTCAGCGGGAAACAATGACGAGTGTTATACTCCTCACTATGCAGTATCGCCTATACTTAAGTATATTCCAAAAGATGCCATTGTTTGGTGTCCTTTCGATACAAAAGATAGTGAGTTTGTAAAACAGATCTCTAAAACAAACAAAGTTGTAAAAAGCCATATCGGTGAAGGGAAGTCTTTTTTTGATTATGAACCTAAAAAATGGGACATAATAATTTCCAATCCACCTTTTACCAACAAAAGAAAGTTTTTTGAAAGAGCACTGTCATTTGACAAGCCCTTTGCACTTATCATGTCAAACACTTGGCTTAACGACTCAGCACCTAAACAACTCTTTAAAGACAAAGACCTTCAACTTTTGATGTTCGACAAAAGGATGAAGTTTATCTCCCCCGATGGAAGAGACAATAACAAAATAACTTTTAGCAGTAGTTATTATTGTTGGAACTTTTTACCAAAACAGATAGTTATGGAAGAGTTAATCATAAAATGAAAAAGCAGACACTTCCGCTAGAGGGTAATCCATATAAAAAAGATAGTAAAAACTGGATTTTTTTGGAAATCTGTAATCTTGACTACTCAAACGGTTACTCAGAACTTGTACCTGCCGATGTGCTTGAAGAGCATGGACTAAAGACTACAAACGGCGGTGACTGGTGTAGAACTGACGGTACGCTGGGAAAATACTTTAACATTGAACGTGTAAAAGAAAAAGGTAGAATCGTCGGCGTACAACTTATGGGCTACAAGAAAAACAACTTCTCAAACAAAATAGACAACAAAATAAGAGAGTCTTATGCAGAAGAAAACTGCAGGGTTTTGGCAGTTGGCGGTAAATTTATAGAGATAGACCATAAAGACGGTAGAAAAGATGATTTTGGTATGCCCGAACAACAATCACTAGATGATTTTCAACCGCTACACAGAAATGCAAATATTGCAAAAAGACAGCATTGCAAAAAGTGTAAAGAAACAAACATTAGATTTGACGCAAAACTTTTAGGTTATAGTGTATCCCAGTGGATAGGAAATGAAAGATACAACGGAAGCTGTATCGGATGTTTTTGGTATGATCCTGTAGAGTTTAATACAAAAATATCCCAAGACTACGTAAAAACAAGATAGCATCTCCTATAAGAGAACTACCTTTTATAACTTTGAAGTGCCTGCATGTAGCTTGAACGCTCATATGCAGACGGATTGCTTGTGTGTGCAAGCGAAATACTACCTATCATCTGCTCAACCGAGTCATACTCTTGTTCTCTCATCCACTCTTCAAGCTCTTTTAACACAACAGTTATATATTTTTCCCCGTTTTGAAGCAGAGCCGAAGCCATCTGCACAGCATTTGCCCCGCTCATCAAAGCTTTCAGTACATCTTCATAGGTGTGTACACCCGTAGATGCACAAAGTGAAGCGCGAGTCTTCTCATGTAGTATACTATTCCATCTAAGAGTCTCACTTAATCTGCTCGAATCCGTGAAGTTTGCGCGCTGGATCGGGCTTAGATTTTCCAAGTCGATATCTACACGAACAGGATTATCAAAAAGAACCAGACCGGAAGCTCCAGCCTCTACAAGCTTGAGAGCCATTTTTGCAGGTGCGCTGAAGTATGAGTTCATCTTAACACTCACGGGAAGTGAACACGAAGAGCAAACATCTTTGACGACATCAACATACATCTTCTCAACTGCAGATGAGTCCATATTTATATCAGTAGGGATGTAAGTGATGTTAAGCTCAATAGCATCCGCACCTGCTTCTTCAAAACGTTTGACAAACTTTACCCATCCGCCGCTGCTTACACCGTTTATACTTGCAATCACGGGGATATCTACGCTTTGCTTTATGCGAGCTAATTCATCAATATGCTGTTGTGCATCTATGTTGTTGAAACTTCCGGTCTCTGGCAGAAAGTCAAGTGCTTCGGAATAACTTTCATTGTTAGAGTAGAGAAAATGATCCAGTGCGAGACTCTCATGATTTATCTGTTCTTCAAAAAGTGAGTGCATGACAACTGCAGCCGCACCTGCATCTTCAAGCTTTTTTACATCATCGACCGTAGTGGTCAAAGGAGAAGCTCCGGCAATAATCGGGTTTTTTAACTTTAAGTCCATATACTTTGTTTTCAGATTCATTTTGGATCTCCTGTTACATGTTTTGGCTCAAATTCATTAAAGAGATTTTCATAACGGCGGTATTGTGAATGTGCATGTGAGCCTGCATCATCTAAAAATTTCTTAGCATCTGCAGCGTTCATCTTCTCAACCATTTTAAAGCGTGTCTCGTTGTACATAAACTCTTTTACACCTATTTTTGGTCCCTTGTAGTCAAGTGAAAGTGGGTTTTTACCTTCCTCTTTTAACGCAGGGTTATAGCGGAAAATCGGCCAGATACCGCTCTCAACCGCAAGTTTTTGCTGATCCATCCCATAACGCAGATCATACCCATGTGCAACACAATGTGAATAAGCGATTATGATAGAAGGTCCATCATATCTCTCAGCTTCAATAAATGCCTTGGTACATTGTGTATCATTAGCACCCATCGCGATTTTTGCTACATATACATTCTCATAAGCTATCGCCATCATGGCAAGATCTTTTGGCATCTGTGCTTTTCCATTTGCGGCAAACTTGGCAACAGCTCCCGTCATCGTAGCTTTAGATTGTTGTCCGCCCGTATTTGAGTAGACTTGTGTGTCGAGAACTAGTATGTTTACATTTTTCCCGCTTGCAAGTACATGGTCAAGACCGCCGTAGCCGATGTCGTATGCCCAGCCGTCACCTCCCATTATCCAAACAGATTTCTTCACAAGATAATCCGAGAGCTCATCCAAGCGTCTTGCCTCTTTTGTGTTAATACCTTTTAATTTGTGTTTTAACTCATCAACTAACTCACGCTGTTTATATATATCGCTCTCATCACGCTGATGATTTTCAAGTATCTCATCTACTAGTTTTGCATCAAGCTTATCTTTTAGCTCAACTAATAATTCTCTTGCTTGTTCGTTATGTTTATCGACTGTGAGTCTAAACCCTAGTCCGAACTCCGCATTGTCTTCAAAAAGTGAGTTTGACCATGTAGGTCCGCGCTCCTCTGTATTTTTTCTCCAAGGGGTAGTTGGAAGGTTACCTCCGTATATAGATGAACATCCCGTTGCATTAGCTATGAGCATCCTGTCACCGAAAAGTTGTGAAGCGAGTTTCACATAAGGCGTCTCTCCACAACCAGGACATGCACCTGAGAATTCAAACAGCGGTTCAAGGAACTGGCTGTCTTTAACTTTAGAGTGATCGAGTTTGCTTCTATCCATCTGTGGCAGATTTAAAAAATATTCCCAGTGCTTTGCACCCTCTTCTCTTAGAGGAAGTTGCGGCGCCATGTTTATAGCTTTTAGATTTGTTTGTGACTTGTTTTTTGCAGGACAGACTTCTACACACAGTGCACATCCCGTACAGTCTTCAACGGCTACGGAAATAGTAAAGTGCTCATCATCGCCGAAGTTTTTACCCTTAGCTTGAACGTAAGAAAAACCATTTGGAGCACTACTAAGAGCAGATTCACTTACAACTTTTGAACGAATAACAGAGTGTGGGCACACCATTACACATTTATTACATTGTATACAGACATCCGCGTCCCATACCGGCACCTCTTGGGCAATATTTCTCTTCTCATACTCCGTAGTCCCGGTTGGCCATGTACCATCATCAGGCATAGCACTCACTGGGATCTCATCACCACGGTTTTCGATTATTTTTTTAGTCACATTTGCTACAAAATCACTATATTCGCCTTTTATTGCCGGCTGCATTTGGACATTACCTTGAACTATCTGAGGTACTTCTACTTCATACAAGTTCTCTAAAGTATTTTCAACCGCCTGAAAATTCATAGCAACTATCTGCTCACTTTTATGCCCGTATGTCTTCTGGATTGCGGCTTTTATTTTAAGAATAGCTTCATCACGCTTAAGTATCCCCGAGATTGCGAAAAAACATGTCTGCATGATTGTGTTTATGCGTGAGCCCATGCTAGAGTTTTTAGCTACCGTGTAAGCATCTATGGCATAAAATTTCAGTTTTTTATTGATAATTATATGCTGAACATCTACTGGTAATCTTGCAAAAAGCTCCTCTTTTTTAAAAGGGGTATTTAGTAAAAATGTACCGCCCTCTTTTATGTTAGAGAGGATATCAAACTTCTCCATAAACACACTCTGATGACATGCAATAAAATCAGCCTGCCCAATAAGATAAGTGGAGCGGATCGGTTTTGGTCCAAAACGCAGATGTGAAGTGGTCATAGATCCTGATTTTTTTGAATCGTATACAAAATAACCCTGTGCGAAGTTATCTGTTTCCTGCCCTATTATCTTGATTGAGTTTTTATTTGCACCAACTGTCCCATCTGAGCCGAGTCCGTAAAAAAGTGCTTCGATTGTCTTTTCATCTTTTATGATGAAACTTTTATCGAAATCTAGACTCGTGTTAGTTACATCGTCATATATGCCGACTGTAAAATGATTTTTTGGCGATGGTTTTGAGAGCTCATCAAAAATAGACTTTATCATAGCTGGTGTAAACTCTTTAGATGAGAGTCCGTAACGACCTGCTGTAATAATAGGCATCTCAAAAGGAAGTCCTTCTTTGCTCTCAAAGAGTGCTGTTACTACGTCGTGGTAAAGCGGTTCACCGAGCGAGCCCGATTCTTTTGTCCTATCAAGTACGGCTATGGATTTAGTAGTTTTTGGTAAAGCGCTTATAAATGCTTTTTTATCAAAAGGCAGAGCTAGACGAACTTTTATCACCCCTACCTTTTCATCCTGATTTGCTAAGTATTCACTACATTCATGTGCGGCTTCTGCACCTGAACCCATCAAAACAATAATACGCTCAGCATCTTTGTGTCCTACATAGTCAAAAAGCTTGTACTGTCTTCCTGTTAATGAAGCAAAAAGATCCATCTGCTGTTGTAAAATTGCAGGAAGTGCATAATAGTAGCGGTTTACACTCTCTCGTCCTTGAAAATAAACATCAGGGTTTTGAGATGTACCGCGAAGTATAGGTCTATCAGGTGTCATAGCCCTTCTTCTGTGAGTCGATACAAGCTCATCACTGATCATCTCCTTTAGTACTCTCTCTTCTAAAAGCTCTACTTTACTGACCTCATGAGAGGTTCTAAAGCCGTCAAAAAAATGTAAAAAAGGTATACGAGAATGCAAAGAAGCCGCCTGAGATATCAAAGCAAAGTCATGAGCTTCTTGAACGGAGTTGGAACTTAGCAGGACAAATCCTGTTTGGCGCACACCCATTACATCTTGATGGTCCCCAAAGATTGAAAGTGCCTGCGCAGCCAATGAACGCGCGGCAATATGAAAAACTGTAGGCGTTAACTCACCAGCGATCTTATACATGTTAGGGATCATAAGAAGCAGACCTTGAGATGCGGTAAAAGTGGTAGTAAGTGCTCCGCTTTGCAGGGCACCATGTACAGCTCCCGCAGCTCCCCCTTCACTTTGCATCTCCATGATCGTCGGGGTGGTTCCAAATATATTTTTCTCGTTTCTCGCAGAATATATATCGCTTAATTCACCCATCGGAGAAGATGGGGTTATTGGATAAATAGCTATAACTTCATTAATTTTGTGAGCCACTCTGGCAACTGCTTCATTACCGTCGATCATTGCATATTTTTGCATTACAACCACCTTTTATAATATAAAACAATAATAAATGTCTAACAATTATACTTCAATATGCACAATTCACAAAATTTTATTACATTTTCTTATTTATACTACTAAAAATCCTCCATCTTAAAAACCTCATAAGCCACCTCTTCATAGGGGTGCGACTCTTTTAAAGTCTTTATCGCTTTCTCTATCAACTCGTTTGTACAGATCATCTCTACTTTGTACTCATCGACTATCTCTAGTTTGTCAAGTTCACCTATACTCGGATTAGCATCGTTTATAGGCTTAAACTGCCCCTGCCCTAAAGTCTCCCAGCAACAGCACTCATAATCTCCGATCTTTCCGACACCAATATCAAAAAGAGCTCTCTTAGTCTTCTCTTTTGCATCGCTTGGAACAAAGTAGTTTAGTTTATACATTCTTTTTCAGTCTCGCTTTGTATGCACTAGGGCTTATATACTTACCGCTTTTATCATTTTCTCCGGATTCATGTTCATATACGATTTTATTAGCTTTTGGCTGGTATCTACTCTGGTGTTTTTTATTAATCTCTCCATCAATCTCTATGCTATCTATCAGACCGCTTTTTAAATTTTCTAAAATATTCATCAAAGTTTGTAGATTTTCATCTGATACTTTTAGCTTTATCTCTTTCATATTTATCCTTATTTTAATTATTAAACTGTATATTTTTAAACACTATATTATAGTAAAAATTAAATACATGTAAGGATATCAATATGAAACTAGAATTAGAAGATATACTAGTAACAGGTCGAACTTATGAAGAGTACATGGCATTTTTCGGATTAACTACGAAGGAGTTAGTTTGGCAAAAAGGTACTAGACTGTCCTAGCGGTGTCAGCTCGTTCGTAAGTGAAGCAAATGCACATGGCATTAAAGCATTTGGTGCTGATATTATTTATCGGTTTTCAAAAGAAGACATTGTAAATCAAGCCAATAAAAGTATTGACAAGATCTACACCGACACAGCTTGGATGGATGGGTTTAACTTTGACTTTTACAAAAACATAGACAATCATAAACTACATCGTCAAAACGCCCTAAAACTATTTAACATAGACTACGATGATAAAAAATATTTTTACAAAGAACTACCACAACTTGGTTTTGAAGATAAGAGTTTTGATCTGATACTATCAAGTCATCTTCTTTTTGTTTATGATGACAGGTTCTCTTATGAGTTTCATATAGAAGCAGTCAAAGAGATGTTAAGAGTTGCAGACAGGGTAGAGATTTTTCCATTAGTTGGTTTTCAAAACCTTAGAGCTAACGAGAAAGAAAACTTTTCACCCTATGTTTATCGCATCATAGAACATTTAAAAGATTATTCTACATCTATAGAAAAGGTTGATTTTGAGTTTCAACCAAAGGCTGATCACAAACTGACTATTAAACATTTATGACAAATTGTCATATATTTAATACTTTCTCTTTTTTCAGATTATACTCACAGTATAAATTCCAAAAGGAGTAAGTATGCCAACTTATGAAACAATGTATATAAAATTCAAAATCTTCATCCACTCCCTAAGAAAGAGAATGCTGAGAGTATAATTATATATAATAATTAATAATATTTATTATATAATTTGGTATAATAACAATTATTAAATTTATTATGAGGGTAATGGATGTTATTTTCCAAAAATACAAAAAATTTAGAGCAGGAAGTTCAACGATTAAAGCTTGAAAACGAAGCTTTATCAATAAAAAATAAAACTTTAGAAGAGCTGGTTAACTTCTCTATGGAAGAGAAGTTAATGGTTGTTAAAAACAACTCTATAGAACTGGTTAACTCGGCACTTGATAGTATGAGAGATAAACATCACCAAATAAAAGATGAACTTTCAAAAGGCAGAGACACAATTTTACTTGGGGATTGTGAAGCTAAAGTTGTCTCTACATCTTTAAGTGATGGCTCAAGAGCATATAGATTTATTAAAACAAATGTTAAAACTGCCGGAAATCTAATGAACATGCATCAAAAGTCTATAGCTACTTCATTTAAGAACAACCAGTCAATGTTCGCTATCTTACTTCAAGAGTTAAAACAGATGCAAGCTGAAGCAAACGACACTGTAGAAAATGCAAATGAAGGTTTAGTTCTTATTCAAGACAATGTTACTAAAGTTGATTCTTTAACTGAGAACATGCAAGAAGCACTACTACTTAGCGGCACCTTGCACGACAGAGCTGCAGAGATATCTGATGTTGTAAACCTTATCACGGATATAGCAGACCAAACTAATCTTTTAGCTTTAAATGCAGCCATAGAAGCTGCTCGCGCAGGTGAACACGGTCGCGGTTTTGCCGTAGTTGCAGATGAAGTTCGTAAACTGGCGGAGAGAACTCAAAAAGCTACAAGCGAGATCTCAATAGTTGTAAAAACCATGCAACAAGAGACTGACAACATAAAAACAAATACAGAAGTTCTAAGTCAAAACACTGAGATAATAAAAGAAAATATCTACCATACATCAGAAAAGATAGAGACATTTAAAGATAATGCTATCAGAACAAATCATGAAGCTGAAGCTATCGGTGCTCAAGTGTTCGTAGCACTTGCAAAACTTGACCATGTTATATATAAGAACAATGTATATGCCCTTATATTCGGTGAGGAAAATGACTTTAACGCATCAACTCATACAGAGTGTCGTCTAGGTCTTTGGTATAGTGAGGGTGACGGTAAAGAAAACTTTAGCAATACACATTCATACAAAGAGCTTGATGCTCCACACAAAAAAGTTCACGATGTTGCAAACATACTTGCTAAAAAATGTAGCGGGACTGATGTGATGTGTTCTAAAGATGAGATCGAGATGATGGTACATCAAATCGAAGATGCAAGTGTTGATGTATTTAACACACTAGACAGTATGTTAAAAGAGAGAGTTAACAATCTACATGTACACTTTGACTAAGATACATAATGTATAATAAGTTAAATTAACTTCTCAAGGATCTATATTGTCTACGATAATCATGCTCTTTATCTTGCCTCTTGGCATAGTCTTATATTTTTATGATAAAAAGATCAATAAACAAAATATAGAGATATTTGATGCTTATGTAAATAAGATCATAAAGAGCGATCTAGACGAAAAAGATAAAATTTTAAAGATAGATGAGATGTACTATGAAAACGGTTATGTAAGTGTAAGGCAGACAGAAGAAGAACTCATTTTTGAGAAGAAACACTTCAACTTAGGAGTTCTTTTTATCTACTTTGGTATCTTTACCTACTTTGGACTCATCTTTTTTTACATCTACTACAAGTTTTTTCTAAAACCACAACAGCTACATGTGGACCTAAAAAGCAGTTCTGAGCTTTCTTAAAAAAACAACTTACAATAAAAAGCACCTTAATACATCAGAGTTAATATACTAAACTAATGGTTTGTGCAACTTCTTTTAAGGAGTAAATTATGAGAAAAACAATTAAAAAATATCTTAATATTTACGTAGTCACAGCCTTCATAGCTTTGTTCTCTCTTTTGTACATGTTGTCATTTGCGTTTATCATAAACGACGTGGCAAACGGTTCAAGCTTACAGATGAAAAGAGACTATCTTAAAAAGCTTGAAGAAGAAAAAGCTAGAAAATAACTATAGATATCTTCATTAGATATAATTAGCTTATGAATAATAAACCTATAACTCTGCACTCAATTTTTCAGCTTATACTAGAAGATAAAAAAACACTTATATACGGTCAATTGCTGACTATTTTAGCAATACTTATAAGTGTGCCTATCCCACTAATGTTACCTGTTCTTGTAGATGAAGTACTCTTAGACAAACCTGCAAGTATAGTTGGGATGATAGATTATTTTTTTACTGGGGCTAATGCGTTCATATATATAGCTATAGTTACTTTGGCTGTGATATTTTTACGTTCTATCTACTATGTTTTTAGTGTTTTAATAACTAAAATATTTACCAAAATTGCAAAGTATGTGACATTTAAAATAAGAAAACGTTTGCTAGAGCACCTGCAAATATCTTCAATGAACGAGTATGAAACACTTGGAAGCGGTGCAATAACCTCAAACCTTGTTACAGATGTAAATACACTTGACAGTTTTATCATGAATGTAGCTAGTAAACTTGTCTCCTCTGTTTTGATGCTTTTTGCAGTCGGCGGGGTTATGATAATCATAGACCCTATTATGGGTCTTTTAATACTTATAATCCAACCTATAATCATGCTTCTAAGTAAGAACCTGAGTAAAAAAGTAGGTGTTTTAAAAAGGGAAGAGAATGCAAGTATTGAAAAGTTTCAAGATAATGTAGGTGAGACTTTGGAGCTTTACGGTCAGATAAAAGCAAGCAACAAAGAGAGCTACTTTTTTAATGAAGCTATAAAACACGCAGATAGCGTTCAAAAAAGTTCAAATGAGTTTGGTTTTAAAAACATAGCTTACGAGAGACTCTCTTACACCATCTTTTTAACCATGTATGAGGTACTTCGAGCATCGGGGCTTTTGCTTGTGGCTTATAGTGATCTGAGTATAGGGATGATGTTTGCGATGTTTGGATATATCTGGTTCATAATGACTCCTGTTCAAGATATACTCGGTATTCAGTATTCTTACTCAGCTGCTCAGGCTGCACTAGAGAGATTAAACAAGATCCTTACACTTAAGACGGAAAAATCATCTACAAAGACCCTCGATGCAAAGGGTGTAGATATAAGCCTAAAGAATCTAAGTTTTTCATACACAAAAGACAAACCTACTCTAAAAAATATATCTATGGATATAGCCTCAGGCTCAAAAGTAGCGCTCATCGGTGCAAGCGGGAGTGGTAAAACGACCTTGGCTCAAGTTATCTCTGGATTTTATGAAAGAGACAGCGGTGAACTAAAATATAATAATATAAACATAGATGAGCTTGACAAACACTCACTTCGCTCAAAAATATTTTTAGTACTTCAGATGCCGATACTTTTTAACTCTACACTTAGGTTTAACATAACTATGGGTGATGAGAGTGTAAGTGATAAGCAGATAAATAAAGCACTTGAGATCGCTCAACTAAAAGGGATGCTTGAAAATATGAATGATGGTTTAGATACCATCGTCGGAAGACATGGCATCAGACTATCAGGCGGACAGCGTCAGCGTTTAAGCATAGCAAGGATGATAATAGCCGATCCTGATCTAGTTATATTTGACGAGTCAACCTCGGCACTAGATGTTCACACAGAGGTGAAACTATACGCTACACTAGAGCCTATTTTAAAAGATAAAACTGTAATCACTATAGCCCACCGACTAAGCACGGTCAAGGGTGCCGATATTATCTATGTTTTAGATGAAGGAGAGATCGTCCAAGCCGGCTCACATGAAGAACTTGAAGCTGAAGAGGGTCACTATATGGAGTTTATTAAAAGGCAACTTCTCTAAATTCTATAATAATAAATTTTTTTGATATACTTAGTTAAGATAAACAGTAAACATAACTGGTAACGGTGGTTATATGAAGTTAATTTTCTCATCTATTTTTTTAGTCTTTTTTTCATCAACAATTCTTGCTGATATAGTTTTGGGTGTAGTCCCACAGCAAAGCCCCCTTAAACTTATAAAGGTCTGGTCACCAATTACGAAATATTTAACTGAGTCAACCGGCATAAAAGTAACATTTAAAACCGAGAGATCTATTCCAAAATTTGAGCAGGAGTTATACTCAGGTGCTTATGATATTGCATACATGAACCCTTACCATTATGTTTTGGCACATAAAAAACAAGGCTACATGGCAAAGGTCAGAGCTCAAAAGAACATAAAGGGTATTTTGGTCATGCAAAAAGACCCCAAAGATAAAAAAATAGATTTTAAAAATAAAAACTATGTTTTCCCTGCCCCAAATGCTTTTGCAGCCACACTTGTAACAAAGTATGAATTAATAAAATATTTTGGAGTTGATATAAAAGATCTTAACAATGCAAAATATGTAAATTCACACGACTCTGTATACAACTACATAAGCAAAGGTTTAGGAGATATAGGCGGTGGAATAGAACGTACCTACAACAATATGAAAAATGACAAGATAAAAAGTAATCTACGTATTGTCTACACTACAAAAAAATACCCTAGCCACCCCTTTGCTTTTAAAAGATCAATGGATAAAAAAGTTCAGGCAATGCTGATAGATGCACTGTTGAAAATGCCAGAAGATCTGCTAAGATCTTTAAGTATAAAAAAATTCATAAAAATAGATAATAGCGAATATGACAATGTTAAGAATCTAGCTTCTAAACTGAGTCTAATAAAAGATTAAATATGTTCACTTCATTAAAATCAAAATTTATAATCTCATTCTTATTTGTTGAAATAATATTTCTAATGCTAATATCAACAGTAAACTTTGAAGCTTTAGAGAGAGCATCTAAAACATTAACAGATGAAAAAATAGAAGTATCTCGTCAACTTTTAACTGAGTTTCTAAAAGTGCCTTTGATTACTTACGATCTTGCAACGATAGATGACGCCCTTTTTAATTTCTCTAAAACAGAAAATGTTTTATCGGTGAGACTAGAATCAGCCGAAAACGATATTTTGTCGTGGCATATTAAAGAAAATAAGATCTCAAATAAAGAATTTAACCACATTATAAACTCTAACCAAAGATCCCATAAACACAAAAATTTCACTTATATATATACCTCTTCAAAAATTATGGTTGATTCTAAACTTTTGGGAACGGTCCGCTTTATTTTTGATGATTCAAAATATAATAATGCTATAACTGATACAAAATCATTAACTTATACTATTATCTTTGTAGCGCTTTCTATCGGTTCTATTATAGCTTATGTTGTAGGTAGTAACTTAGGGATTACGATACAAAAGCTTATAAAAATATCTCAACATGTAAGCCAAGGCAAAGATATAAAAATACCTGTTTATAAACACAATAATGATGAGATGGCAAAACTCTTTAATGCCATGCACGATATGCAAGGTATCATAAAACACAGAACTAAAGAGTTAAAAAGCTCCATAAATGAGCTTGAAAATTTCATAGAAGCTTTAAATGCCAGTGCCATAGTCTCAAAAACGGATGCAGAGGGTATCATCACTTTTGTAAACTCCAAGTTTTTAGAGGTTAACGGCTATAGCGAAGAAGAGGTTATAGGCAAAACACATGCTATGCTCAAAGATCCTGAACAAACACAAGACTTTTACAAGAATATGTGGGAGATGATAAGTTCAAAACAGATCTTCCATTCAACTTTTAGAAACATTAAAAAAAGCGGTGAGAAGTACTATTTGGATGCGACAATAGTCCCTCTTCTTGACAGTGAAGATAACATCAAAGAGTACATCTCCATAAGTTATGAGATCACAGATATCGTAGATGCTAAGAACAAAGCACTTCAAGCAAAAAAAGCTAAAGAGGACTTTTTAGCAAATATGAGTCATGAGATACGTACCCCTATGAATGCTATTATTGGCTTTACAGATATTCTAAAACGCAATGTCAAAAATGATAAAGACCTAAAATATGTAAATATAATCCATAAAAGTTCATACTCTCTTTTACATATCATAAACGATATACTCGACTTTTCCAAAATAGATAGCGGAAAACTAAATATATATAAACACCCTTTTGATCCACATGAACAATTTAAGCATAATGTTGAGCTTTTCACAGATACAGCCGAAGAAAAAAATATAAAAATAATAGTTAACATAGACGATAAACTTCCACACTGCCTAAACGGCGACTCGCTAAGAATTGGTCAAGTTATGAGTAACCTACTAAGTAACGCTATAAAGTTTACCCATAAGTGCAAAAAGATATATGTAAATATCAGTTACGATAAAGACTCCGATCTTTTATCTATAAATGTAAAAGATGAAGGTATCGGAATAAAAAAAGAGATTCAGGATAAGATCTTTGATGCATTTGAACAAGCTGACAATTCGACCACAAAAAAATTCGGTGGTACAGGACTAGGTCTGTCTATTTCAAAAAAACTAGTCGACCTTATGGATGGAGAGATACTACTCTCAAGTGAGGAGGACAAGGGAAGTTCTTTTACTTTTATAGTACCGCTTAATGAGTGTGATACCGCAGAACTTAACAAGGAAAACATTACTCAAAATAATAAATTTTTCTCAGGGCGGGTACTTGTAGCTGAAGATAATAAAACGAACCAACTGCTTATAAAGATTTTACTCGACGAATATAATCTAGAGTATATAGTTGTAAATGATGGGCTTGAAGCTTACGAAGTTTTCAAAAATTCTGTCTTTGACCTGGTACTTATGGATGAGAGTATGCCCAATATGACAGGAATAGAAACATTTAAAAAGATCCGCTCTTACGAGCAGTCAAACAAGCTCAAAAAAACTCCTGTAGTAGCACTTACGGCAAACGTACTCGAGAGTAACAAAGATAAGTTTTTAAAAGTAGGTATGGATGACTTTTTAGCAAAACCTATAGATAGAGATATTTTTGAGTCAGTTTTGAACAAGTTTTTAAAAAGCTAGCTTATCCATTATCACATCTTCTGCATTAACGTATTGTCCGCAAGATATTCCGCCTAACTTAACACAGGCTCTTTTCCAATTATTCGAGTGTCCTGTTCTTTCTCTAGAAAAATCACCCAGTCTAAACATCAGTGCATGTGCGTACTCATGAGCTATCACGCTATCAACTATATAATTTATACTCTCTTGCATAACATTTTTATTTAGATATATTTTTACATCACCATCTTTATAAACAGTCAAACCAAAAAGCTTTCCTTTGAATTTATCAGTAACTATCAAAGGAACTCTGTAAGCAAAGCCATAATGCTTTTGCATAAGCTCTAATACCTCTTTTTCTTTTTGAATAATTCTTATTTTATATTCATCAGGAATATCGTTGTGTTTAAACTGGTATGTGTCGTAGTAATTTTTTGCCAAGTAAAGCAGTGCGATTATTATAAGAAGTATAAAGGAGTATTCTAATTTTTTTTGAAACAATACACTATCCCGTATCAAGAGTTGTAGAGGGTCAAGCCCTCTACATTAGCAGAAACCATTTAGACGTTGGATCAGCCTCCTCCATCGTCAAACATATTCATTATCCTCACCATGATTAGAAATTTTTTGTTGTAATCAAGTTGATCTTTCATAACAAATCCTTGTCAGTGAAGCAATTAGTTTGCTTGTGGTTAATAACAAAGGCTGAATAACAACTATTTTATAGCAATCCCTATACCAAACAAAGAATTATTTCATAACCTTACGAGCATTAATAGGCTGAACAGGTCTATTGTTCTCATGATGCATCAGGTGTAAAAATTCATCTACCTGAGATTTAGATACATGTGAATAATTTTTTAAAACCATCCATCTAACACCCTCTGAACATGGTGGTGTAGTCAGTGAACCGTTAAATCTGTAATACTCATGGTTTTTTGGCATCATAGTAGTAAACATCGCAGCTTCCATTTTACAACCTGAAGATTTACCTGCTTCATGCGGCATTCTTGACCATAGTTTTTTTATGATCTTGTTTTCTGCACCTGTTTCATACATCAAAGCAATAACGGCTAATGAACCATCTTTTGAAGCATGTACAAAGTGAGCTTCAAGTGGAAAGTTCTTTGAATCTATCTGATTTTCACTTGGTGTATGAAAATGAAACTGTTTTAAATCAAAAGTCTTACCATCGATAATTATGTAGCTTCCGTCTTTCACATTTACTTGAATTGTATGTCCATTGTTTATTATTTCTGATGCAGATGTGACATAATGAAACTTAATTGGCTTAAGACCCTCTGTAGCTACTGTTACATCTTTAGAGATATTTATAGGAGACTGACTTTTCCCGGCTTTACACATCTCATACTTTGGACTCAATTCACCCCAGTTTTGTGGACCTTCATGCCCTGTATAACCCCAATGTGCACCTGCGAACAACGCAGAACTACATGCTAGTGTCATAACTAACAATCTTACAGCTTTCATATTCTAATCCTTATAATAAAGTTTAGACATATTGTACATAAATATGTTAAATCCCCTCTTGAATTAGTTTGTCAAACTCATTTACTTTTGCCATAGCCTTTGCTACTATTTGGTTCATATCATCTACGTTCAGGTTATATTTTTTAATAAACTCACCTATATGTTTTGTATCTGCATTTTCTATATAGCGTGTAAGTACAAGTAGTTGTCCAAAGAAACCTTTTGCTTCAAACATTGCCTCTTCAACCTCTTCACTTACACGAAGTTTATGCAGAAATTCTCTATGTTCTATCTCAAATAAAAGATGTATCAGAGATAACATTCCAACCAGATATGCAGTAGATCTTTCCTGTTGAGATGCCGATGGTTTTATAAGCTCTAGTAGTCCGACCATAACCTCTGTACGGTTTATTACCATCAAGAGTAGTGGATGGTTTGGCGGATTGTCTTTGTCTTTTAGTGAGACCATGAACAAAAGTAACCAGTTTGCAAGAGCATCTCTTCCTAAAAGGTTTATGATCTGACTTATAGATGATATGTGTGTTCTAAATGAGAAAAAAGAGGAATTAATGAACTGCATCAGCTTTAGCGTTAGAGCGTGATCTTTCTCAAACGCTTGAACTATCTCTTTTATATCAGAATCGTTTTGTATCAAGTTCCAGACTTCAAAAACATCTGACTGAGATGCGTTAAAAGCCGTAGTTCTTATAATATTAGGTCTTTTTAGATAAAAACCTTGAAAATAATCAACACCCTTCTCTTTGTACAGGTCATACATTTCATGTGTTTCAAGCTTAGATGCAATTATCTTTTTATCTTTTTCTTTTAAAATTTTTATGAGTTTATCTACATATAGCTCATCAGAGTTAAGGGCATCTATTTTTACAAGTTCTACATAGTCTAATAGGGAAAGAATAATCTCAAGACTCTCTTCATTTACTATCGTGTCATTAAGTCCAAAGCTATAACCCCTTTCAATGAATTTTTTTAACTTTGGAGGAAGTCTTTCATCTAAAAAAGAGTTTTGAAGTATCATCAGAGTAAATTGTTCTTTTGAGATAGAGCTTATAATGTTGTTTGATAAAAATTCGGTATCAACTCTTAAAAGACCACTATAACTACCTACGACATTTTCAAGTCCAAAATCATTTAATACCTTAGCGACAGATGATGCAGATACTGAGAAATCATCCGAATCGGTGTCGTTATCCGAGCCTCTGTATAAAATATCATACGCAAAGATCTCATAAGATGAGTTGTTAACAACCTGCCTGCCTAGTACACTCATAACATTTCCCTAAAATGATTTACTTACTATTTTGTATTTTATCATAAATTGTTTTGAGTTATAATTTTAAAAACTTATATAAGAGAGTATAAAAATGGGCTGGACATGTCAACACGATCAGGCTGGATATTGCAAACTTTTAAAAAAACCATGTGTACCAGGGATAAAGGGTTGTATACTTAAAAAAAGCGAGTATGTATTTTCAAGCGGAAGTTATGAAGAAGATAAGAAACGTGACGAAGAAAATAAAGAAAAAGAGATAGACTTTGCAAGCCTAGCTAAGAGTAACTAAGCCAATTTTTCTATAATTACGCCGTTATCTTTTATAAACTTTGATACAACCTCAGAGTGGTTATGTTCATATTCTTTTGCATAAACTATACGCTTGATACCGCTGGCGATAATGTTTTTTGAACAATCCGCACAAGGCTCCAAAGTAACATAGATAGTAGCGCCCGCTATGCTTATACCTTGACGTGCCGCCCAGATAATAGCGTTCATCTCTGCATGTATCTCATAGGTCTTCGACCATTCATGGTGCTCTTTTGTATACTCACCATCCCAATGCTCAGAACAGTTTGTATATCCAGCAGGTGTACCGTTGTAGCCCGTGCTTAAAATACGTCCGTCTTTGACTATTACCGCACCGACTTGTTTTGACACACACTTAGATGCAGTTGAGAGTTCCGTAGCTATGTTTATAAAGTTCTTATCGCCAAGCATATCTTTACTCTGGCATTCTAAGGACTTTAATATCAGAGCTTATCATCTTTCTTTCAAAATGCTCGCCCAGTATACTTTCACGTTTATCAGACATTATTTTAGAGATGATTTGATTTTTAGCACTCTCAAAAGAAGACTCTTTTGTCTTATCTACCCCTTTTAAATAAAAACTCATATAAGCACCTTGTCCGTTTGGTACTATCTGAGTAAAGGTATGCAGTTTAGTTTGTGCTAAAAGTGCAGCTAACTCAGGTGCAACTTTTGAGTACTCAATATGCTGCTCCTGTGTTTGAATATCCGGTGCATAGAACATTGGGTTATCCACTTTTTCTTTAAGTCTCTCAGCTGAAGATGCTATGTAGATAACTACATCAAAAGCTTTCGGGTGTGTAAACTCATTTTTGTGGATCTCATAATACTCACTAAGTTCTTCATCTGTTGGTTGAGATATAGATGAGTAAGCAATAGCAGAATAAAGTTTTTGGGATAAAAGTTTTTCTTTAATCTTCTCTTTTAGCTGAGTTGATGTTAAACCGCTTGAGTTTCTTACAGCTTCATAAAAAGCACTGACTCCAAGATTGTTTCTTGCAGCTGTTTGTTTGATATCTTCGTAAACTTCACTGCTGCTTACCTTGATACCACGTTCCTCGATCTCCAACTCTTCAAGTTTTTTTCTTATCAATACATTTTTTGCCTGTTTGGCACTTATTTTTGAAAGTTTCATCTCTTGTTTGATCTCATAAAGAGTTATCGGACTACCCTTTACTGTGATAGCGATACCGTCAATAAGTTCTGCAAAAAGTACGCTTGAAAATAATAATATTAATATTTTGTACATAAAAATCCTAGATTGATATATTTTATTGATATTTTACCAAGCTAAAACAAACAACTTGGTTAAAAGTATTGTTTTGTATGTAATCTATACTTTTATATACTTTAAATGTATTATTAGATATTATAATACAAAGTAACGATAATTATTTTGGTTATCAAAGGTATATCATGAAAAAAGATGTTTATAAGCCGTTTAACACAACACTTCTTTCTCTCATGCTTATACCTCAACTTATAACTGCAAATGAAAATTCTGACAACATCTACGGCGATGTGTCGGGCGTAATCCGCTTTTACTATGTTTTTAATCCCTCTTATGTTAAAAGTGGCAGAAGTGAAGATTATTCACTTGAGGGGAGTGCTTTTGGCGGTCATATAAAATACAGCTCTCCAACTTATAAGAACTTTTCCTTCTCAAGTGCTTTGTATTATGTGATAGATCCAAAATTAAATGACACTGATGATGTAAATACTATGGTTGCAGCAGGGCGTTTTTTTACGCAGGATTATTCAAACAAAGCTGTACTAGCAGAGTTAAATCTTTTATATAAAAACAAAAACCACAAGCTAGAAATTGGACGAGTAAAAATAGATTCACCACTGACAAACTCAATCAGCACGTACATGCCCAACATGTTTGAAGCAATATCTTATAAAAATTCACAATTTGATGATTTTGAATTTATCTTATTACAAATAGAAAAGATGGCATATGGTACAAGATCACCCGTTGAATTTGGACTAATAGGTGAAACTACTAGAACAGCCGGAGCTACACAAAGCGGCATCAATAGCAGGGGTGATTTTTTAACTATAGAACAACAGGTGTTAGCCGACTCTTCTGTAGATACTAACGGAGTAACTGCCTTTGCCATACTCAATAAATCAATTAAGAACACCACTATACGTATCTGGGATCTTTATGCACACGATATTATAAACATGTTATATATTGATTCTATTTACAAAGATTCTGAAACTACTTTGCCATACAAAATATCTGCACAATATTTAAATGTAAAAACAGTTGGTAAAGATCTCGCTTCATCTTGGGTTGACAAATCAAGTGCCTACATGTTAGGTTTGAGATTTGATGTGAGATATAATAATATATCTGCTTTTATAGCATATAACCATTCAGGAGATGCTAAACTTTTAAACCCTTTTAGCGGTGATCCTGCCTATACATCTTCGTTCTTTTCCAGAAATGCTTACAGAGCAAATGTGGATGCGTACAAAATAGGAACCGTTTTTAAACTAAGTGATGAGTTCAAAGTTTTAGCGAACTATGCAGACTACGGTAGATCAACAACGCTCGGTACATTTGCACCATCACTGCCGGTTGAAGCACAGTCAGAACCAGATGCAGATGCTATGGAGTCATCATTACTTTTTTCATATAACCCGTTAAAAGAGCTAAATTTTTTAACTGGCGTTATATATAAAACTAGTGAATATTTCTACAATTCAAAACAGGTGAAACTTTTAGATCTAGATTTTATCGCCACATATAAGTTTTAGGAGTCATTATGAAAATTTTTGTACTTATCTTTTTTTTGACACTATCACAACTACAAGCTAAAGAAATCCTTCATGTAAGTTCAGGCTTTCCAAAACCTGAGACCTACTTGGTAGGTTCGATCGTTCAAGAGGGTTTTGATAGAGCCGGTGTTGCTATAAAGTACCATACACTTCCTACTGAGAGATCTTTGGTAAATGTAAATCTAGGACTTGATGATGTTGAAGCCGGCAGAATTAAAGGGATAGAAAAACTCTATCCAAATCTTATGATGGTACCTGTTTCTATACATAAAATTGATATTGTTTTATTAAGTAAAAAAAGACTCCGTATTAAAAAGATAAGTGATCTAAAACCTTATCATGTAGGTCTTAACAGAGGTGTAAAGATAGCAGAGTCTATTGCAAAAAAAGCCAATGCAAGATCTATCACTCCTGCTACGTCATACAAGATGCTTATTAAGATGCTTATCAACAATAGAGTTGATGTTATAATCACTAGTAAAATCGCCATGCTGACTATGCTGGCTGAGACTTCCGAGGAGAGTTTGTTCATGACAAAAGAACCATTAGTATCTCTTCCTTTATATACGTACTTTAACAAAAAGCATAAAGACCTTATACCAAAACTCAAAATTGCTTATGAATCTATGCAAGATGATGGTACGCTCAAAAAGTTGCAAACAGAGTTTTTCTATAAGCTCAAAAATAAGATATCAAGTAAGGTAACAATAACAGATGATTAAAAACTTTTTATATGAATACTTTGTAAGTAGAAAAATATCTTTTAAACTGATGATGTTGACGATCTTATTTAGTGCAATAATCACGACAGCCATCACACTGATCCAGCTATACATGGATTATAGAAACGGTATGAAATATATAGACAAACAACTCTCTTTAGTAGAGTCTGGTTATTTAGCAAGTATAAACAAAAGTATATGGGTGTATGATAGTGAACAAACTGTATTACAACTTGAAGGTATATTAAATCTACCAGACATTCAATATGCGCATATCAAGCTAGAAGACGGCAAAATATTTGAAGAGGGTATAAAACCTAAAAAAAACTTTTTAACTAAGGATATATCTCTTTCTTATATTCACGATAATAAAAAAATAAACTTAGGTAAGCTCTCAGTAGTTGCTGATCTTAATATACTATATTCTCAACTCATTGATAAAGTGATCGTTATCCTTACATCACAAGCTATAAAAACATTTTTAACATCTTTTTTCATACTCTTTATATTCCAAAGACTTGTGACGACCCATTTAGAGACCATAGCCGAGTTTACAAAAAAACTTACCTTTAGTAAAGAACCAAACCAATTAAGCTTAAACAAACTTAGCTCCAGAGAGACTCGTGATGAACTTGATAATCTGACCGAAGCTATAAATATGATGCAAAACCAAATATATAGATCATATTTGGATCTAACTACTGAACTAGATGCTAGAAAAAAAGCCGAAGAGAAGATCAAAGAACAGGCTGTTTTTTACCAGTCGATCATAGATGGAGTTAAAGATCCGTTAATGGTTATAGATAAGGACTACAATATAATCGTCCTAAACAACTCTGCCGAGCAACACAAGATTACAAAAAATATAAAAGATATCCAACATCCTAAATGTTACGAGATCTCACACAAGCAAAGTACACCATGTGATGGTACAGAGCACCCTTGTCCACTTCACAAAGCTATGGAGACTAAAGCTTCTGTAACTATGACTCATGATCATAAGGATGAAAATGGCGTGTCACATTTTGTTGAGCTAAATGCAACACCTCTTTTTGATAAAAAAGGGGAGTTTATCGGTATTGTAGAATCTACCAAAGATATTACCTCTGAAATTCATACTCAAAAAGAACTTGAAGAGTATAAGGACAGACTAGATTATGAGGAACACTACAACACACTGAGTGGACTACCAAACAGAGTACTTTTTTACGATAGGATCGAACAAGCTACTAAATATGCTATCAAAGAAAATAAAAATTTTGCCGTAGTGTTCATAGATATAAATAATTTTAAATCAATAAACGATTCCTTTGGAATTGATGTCGGTAATGAAGTTTTAAAGGCTCTTGCAGATATTTTGAAAACCCATACATCAAACAGTGATACAGTTGCGCACTTTGGTGCTGATGAATTTAGCATAATGTTAAATCCTATCAAAGATACAAATGTTGTAGTAGATTATGTTGATAAACTCATCAAGCATTTCAAAGAACCTCTAAAAATCAAAGATGATAATCTTTATATCTCAATAAGTGTTGGTATATCTATCTACCCTACAGACAGTCAAATATCTACAGTACTTATGAAAAATGCTGATGTTGCTCTTCATAAAGCAAAGAAAACCGGCAAGAACAACTACGAATTTTATACAGAAGATCTAACCCAGTTGGCATTTGAAAGGATTGTTTTAGAAAACAGTTTAAGAGAAGCTATTGCAAATAACGAACTTTTACCGTATTATCAACCAAAAGTAGATGCTCTAAGTGGTAAGATCATCGGTATGGAGGCCCTTGTTAGATGGAAGCATAAGAGTATGGGAATCATACCTCCTATTAAATTCATATCTATAGCAGAAGAGATAAATATCATCTCTGACATCGACATATATATGCTGAAAGTTGCTACAAAAGCCATAAGCTCTTGGTACGAACAAGGCTTAGAGCCAGGTGTTGTCTCTGTTAATGCATCGGTGGAGACACTAAAAACACCTAACTTCACACAAGTCATATCTGATATTTTAAAAAGTACTAATTGTAAAGCTGAGTATTTGGAACTTGAGATCACAGAGAGTCAGATAATGAGTGACCCTGATATAATCATAAAAATATTAAGAGATATAAAAGAACTTGGTATTAAAATATCTATTGATGATTTTGGTACGGGCTATTCGTCACTTGCATATTTGAAAAAGCTACCTATTGATAAACTGAAGATCGACAAAACATTTATAGATGAAGTTCCTGAAAATGAAGATGATATAGTTATTACTAAAACTATTATTGCTCTTGCAAAATCACTTAAACTTGATGTTATAGCAGAGGGTGTTGAGACCAAGGAACAAGTTGAGTTTTTAATTAAAGAGGATTGTAAACTTATTCAAGGGTATTTTTATTATAAACCTTTGCCTGAGGATGAGATTTTTAAAGTTTTAACCTCCGTCTAACCAATATTAGCCTAAAATTCGATAACTATTTAAAAAAGGTTTTTCCATGCTTGTAACACGTTTTGCTCCTTCACCTACAGGTTATCTACATATCGGTGGTCTTCGTACTGCTCTTTTTTCTTACCTATGGGCTAAAAAAAATAACGGGAAATTCGTTCTTCGCATTGAAGATACTGACAAAGCAAGAAACTCAGAAGAAGCTACAGAGGCTATTTTAAAAGCATTTGAGTGGTTAGGTCTAAAACACGACGGTGAAATACAATACCAAAGCAAACGTGACGATATTTATGCAAAATACATAAAACAACTACTAGATGAAGGCAAAGCATATAAGTGCTACATGTCACGTGAAGAACTTGACGCTCTAAGAGAAGAGCAGATGGCAAACAAACAGCGTACAAAATATGACGGGCGTTACCGTGATTTTGACGGCACACCTCCTGAGGGTATAGAGCCTGTTATCCGTATTAAAGCTCCACTGAGTGGTGAGATTATAGTGCGTGATGGTGTAAAGGGTGACATCTCTTTCCAAGCTGAAGATATCTTAGATGACTTTGTTATCGCACGCGGTGACGGAAGCCCGACATATAACTTTGTAGTTGCGGTAGATGATGCACTAATGGGGATAAACGAAGTTATCCGTGGTGATGACCACCTCTCAAACACTCCTAAGCAGATAGTAGTTTATGATGCTTTAGGATTTGATATACCTAAGTTTTACCATGTACCTATGATACACAACTCTGAGGGTAAAAAACTATCAAAACGTGACGGTGCTACGGATGTGATGGAGTATAAAAACATGGGTTATACACCTGCGGCACTTTTAAACTTCTTAGTGCGTCTTGGTTGGAGTCATGGTGATCAGGAGATATTCTCAATGGAAGAGATGATACATCTTTTTAATCCTGAAGATATAAACAAATCGGCTTCTATCTACAATACTGAAAAACTTGACTGGTTAAGCTCACACTACATCAAAAATACATCAAACGACGAGTTAGCGGAACTTTTAACTGATTTTGATCTGATCCTGACTTCACATGATAAAAAAGAGATCTTACTAGACGCACTTAAAGAGCGTGCAAAGACTCTAGTTGAACTAGCTGATATGGCAAAAGAGATCTTAACAACTCCAAGTTCTTTTGATGAAAAAACTGCTAAAAAAGCTTTTAAGGGTGATGCTATAACTGTTCTAAATACGTTTGGAGCAAAACTCTCTGCTTGTGAGAACCCTCACCTACCAGCTGACTATCATCACATAATGGAAGATGTTATAAACGAGATGGAGATCGGTTTTGGAAAGATCGGTCAGCCTCTGCGTGTAGCTCTTCTTGGTAAAATGGGCGGACCGGGACTTGATGTAGTCATGGCTGTTATCGGTAAGACTGAGACCATGCTACGTGTAGCTAACTCCATAACTGCTAACACTCAAGAGTAACACTTTTTCATGATTTTTTCATATTGCATATGTACAATACCTCTCAACTTATAACAAAAGGTAATACATATGATGAAAAAATTGGCAATCGCAGGTTTAACAACAGCACTACTAACAACGGCTCTTATGGCTCAAGGTAAAACAGTTACAACAACAACGACATTAACAGGTGAGCAGTTAGATACATTAGTATTTATTTACCAAGAGGAAAAAGTAGCTCGTGATACTTACATCACTTTAGGTAACATGTACTCTAACCAAACAGTTTTTGCGAACATTCAATTATCTGAACAAGAACATATCGATAAAGCTGAAGGTTTATGTGATACATACGGTGCTGATACATCAGCTATCAATGAAGATAATGTAGGTGAATTTGAGATTCCGGTTTTACAAGAACTGTATGACACTTTAATAGCTCAAGGTTCTCAGTCAGAACTTAGTGCCCTAATGGTTGGTGAATATGTTGAGATCACAGATATAGATGATCTAGAACATGCTGAAATCGGTATGCCTAGTGATGTTGTACAAGTGTATGAAAACCTAAAAGCAGGTTCACTAAATCACTTAGCAGCATTCCGTTCTGCTATAGATGCATACAACAACTAGTGAAGAACTTAGTTCTAAGCTTCATTTTACTTGCAAGTAGTTTACTTGCAAGTGAAGTAAACCTACAAACTCCATCAACAACTCTGAAATCATACTATGATGCTATAAATGAGGGTGACCTATTGGCATTAAAAAAAATAATGACTCCACAATCATATGATACAGATATACAGATATATGCTCTCTCCATAGCACTTAAAGATAAAAGATTCCATCAACAGCTTAAACAATATAATAGCAGTGCCCAAGCAAAGAAAAATGTTGAACAAGCCGTTAAAAAGAAACTCAAAAAGCGCAATACAAGAACCATAGTTATAAAAAGTGAACGCAAACTTGGACCAAACAGAGTAGCTGTAAAATTTACTGAAGATTCAAAAAATAGACAACTGTATTTTAGCCACCATATGAATATATGGCAACTAGATTACCTTGCAGGAAGAACTATAAAATAGTTTGTAACTAAAAGAATTTGATCTACTTCTTTTTATTTATCAACAATTAAGCTAAACTTAATATATTAGAATCAATTATTCTTATATGCACAAGCATATTTAAAGAAGGAGAATATTATGAAACAGGTTGTAAACGTATATAGAAGACACAAACAAACAGTTGACATGTATTTAAAAAACCTTATTACTAATATAAAAGAAGATCCTCTAGAGACTTCTAAATCGATCCTTAGCAACAATAAACATGTTCAACTCATCTATGCCGTAGACAAAGAACTAAAACAGATAAGCCCAATAATATGTAAAAAAAATAAAGACGGCACAGGAATTGGGAACAACAAAAGCCACTACTTTCAAAAGATGGTTCTAGATGATGATAATGTATATATCTCAAATCCTTATATTCACTATCGTACAGGTAAGGCTAGTTTATCAGTAGTTCATTTTAAAAATGATACTTACTATGTATTTGATATAGATCTTATATCTCTTATGGAGGAGTTAAAACTTATAGACTTTAACCATGTGTATGACAAGATAAAAAGAACAATATACTTTTTAGGATCATCAATGTTGACGGTAGTCTCAATCTCATTGATCTTCTACGGACTATATATCTTTACAATAAATTTCTTCATAAGTACAGATATTGATCTACTGCATGATAGTTTTAAAGCCATCATTGCAGTTACACTTGGTTTGGCTATATTTGATCTTGCAAAGCAGATATTTGAGCATGAAGTGTTGTTTCAAACATTGGAAAATGATGATAACAAGCAGTATAAAGTTCTTGGTCGTTTTTTAATCTCGATAATAATTGCATTATCTATTGAAACACTGCTTGTAGTTTTCAAAATAGCATTATTAGGCAAAGCGGAGAGTATGCTTTCAGCTTTTTATCTAATAACAGGGACAACTTTTATGTTTATTGGTCTAGCTTGGTACTATAAAACAATTATGAGAAGTAGTTGCGAATTTAAAGATTAAAATTATATCTGTGTAGTACAATTCAAGTATGGAACTAATATTAGAATTTTTTATCGCACTGTTTGATCTAAGTAACGCTATGGCTATATATATTTTATTTGGTCTAGTTATTGCAGGTCTATTACATGAGGTGGTGCCAGATACTTTGGTTACTAAACATTTAGGACATGAAAAGATATCTTCTGTTATCAAATCTACCCTCTTTGGTATACCCTTGCCTGTTTGTTCATGTGGGGTCGTACCACTTGCCACAAGTATTAAAAAAAGTGGTGCTAGCAAGGGAGCTACTCTTAGCTTTTTGATCTCAACTCCCATAACTGGAGTTGACTCTATCCTTGCAACTTATGGTATGTTCGGCTGGGTGTTTACAATATACAGAGTCATATCATCTATGGTAATAGCTACAATAGCAGGAATACTCGCAAATATTTACGATAAAGAGCAAATAGAGCAAAAGCCAGCCATGAGTTTTTCACCGACAAATTCAACTGCAGCTGTAAAACCTCAAGGATTCTCTGCAACTCCAGGTTTTTCAGCCGTAAAAAAAGAGGATACATGTGAGAGCGAGAATGGCGGCTCATGTTGTTGTTCATCTGATGAAGATACTAAGACAAAATTCTCATTTATCAAAGCTATGGACTATGCTTTTTTTACACTTTTAAAAGATATAGCAAAACCACTTTTATGGGGTTTAATAATCGGTGCACTTATAACAATAGCTATTCCACAAAACTTAAGTGACTTACTTAGTGAGTACTCTTATCTATCTTATATTATAGTTATAGCTATTGCAGTACCTATGTATGTTTGTGCTACAGCCTCTCTTCCGATTGCCGCAGCACTTATGCTAAGCGGTGTAAGTGCGGGAGCGGCTTTTGTATTTTTAAGTGCAGGTCCGGCTACAAATACGGTAACTATAGGTGTAGTTAAAAAGATGCTTGGAAGCAGAAGTCTATATATCTACCTTGGTAGTATCATTATAGGTAGTGTTGTTTTTGGGCTTGGGCTTGATTATATATTTGATATTGCAAAGGTAGATCCTGCATCACTTGTTCACATACACGAAGAGTTCTCTTTTTTAGATATTTTAAGTAGTGTGATCTTATGGGGATCTGTACTGTATTTTATAGCAAGATCATACTTGAAAAAATAGGTATAAAATGAAAAAAGTTTTAATTGTCCACGGTTGGGGTGGAAGTGATCATCCGCACTGGCAAAGCTGGTTAGCATGTGAACTTGCAAAAGATTACGGTTGTGTTTATTTTTTAAAGTTTAGCGACATGGATAAACCGACAAAAAAAGAGTGGAGCGAAGAGCTGCTTAATGCACTCGATGATTTTAAACCCGACATAGTTGTATGTCACTCTTTGGCAAACATACTTTGGTTTCATCTAGCGAATGAGAAAAAACTGCAAAAAATAAAGAAACTTTTTTTAGTGGCACCGCCTAGTATGCACTGCCCTATAGAAGAGCTTAGTGAGTTCTTCCCATGTGAAATACCAAATGATCTATATGCAGATGACACACTTCTTATAGGATCAAACAATGATCCATATATGGATGAAAGTGAATTTTTACGTCTTCAAGCAGAGCTTGGTGTAAATATGGAACTGCTACATAACGCAGGACATATCAATGCTGATAGTAATTATGGAGAGTGGCACTTTATACTTAATGAGGTGAAAAACTCTTAAAAAAGTATAGCGCCGAAAAAAGGGAAGAAACGGCGCTAAACTTTGAATTTTAGGGGAAGTATGCTGAAAGGGTATTTTCTACCCTTTCTCAATAAGTATTATAAATACAAAAAATGTGATTTTAGTGTGATTAAATAACATTGCACATTAACTACACGCTTAGTTAATAAAATCTGTATAAATAAAATATATAGAGGTAGTCTATGCGAGTTTTTGTACTTATAACACTATTACTCCATCTTTTAAATGCATATACCCTTGATGAGATAATATCAAATGCACTAAAGAACAATCCATCATTAGAAGTTATAAACAATAAAATAAGTGCAAACTCTTTTGCAATAAATTCAAGTGCCACTTTATCAAACCCCGAGATATTATTCACTACAAATACACTTGACTCAGCTCAACCAATGTCACAAAGCATTATTACACTAAAGCAAAAAATTCCATACATATCTAAACTTACAAATAAAAAAGATATATCACAAGCACAACAAAAAATACTTTTCACATCCCTAGAAAAAGCAAAGTCTGCTCTTGTGTACAGCATTAAAAAAACAGCTTATATGATCTGGGAACTTGAAGAGATATACAAAACACTTGTAAGTAATGAAAAACTTATAAAAAAATCTATAAAACTTTTTGAATCATATACGAGTATAAATAATAATCAACACATAGATATGATGGATGCAGAACTTTCACTTATAGAGTTAAAAGTAAAAAAGAGCGAGCTCAAATCTAAAATAGACTCAGCATATACATTACTCTCATATCTATCTGCTGAGGATATAAAAAATATAGATATATCTTTGGATATAGATGTTCTTGCTAGTAAAATATCTTTACAAGAGCAACTTGTGAATAACTTGGATATAGAGTTAAAAAATAAAGAGATACAAAAACAAAATGCAACCGTACAGCTTTCCTCTGCAAATAGATTTCCTGACTTGATGTTAAGCGGTGGTTACTCGGTGCGAAGTGAGTTTGATAACTATTTTAATATCGGTGTAGGAATCACACTTCCGATATACGGTGTGGAATCATCTAAACTTCAGGAGCAAAAAAAGCTTTTACTCTCTCAAGAGGCTCAAAAAAAAGATCTGCAAACAGATATACAAAACAAATTTCAAAACTATTATATTGGGATGAAAAGTTCATATGAGATATACAAGATCATAAAAGATGAAGCTCTCGCTCAAATACAACACATGTTAGATATTAGTTATTCATCCGTATCAACTGGGACAAACCTCTTAAAGCAGATAAAGATCTTACAAAAAAAACTTCAGCTTGAGCAAAAGAGCATAAACGCAGTAAGTTCATACCATACGAACTATGCAAAAATATTACAACTCTCAGGAGCAATAAAATGAAAATACTAATACTGTTCTTTTTATCATTTACAATTTATGCAAAAGATGTGAGTGTTACACAACTCTTTAGTGTACAGACCATAAAAGTAAAAAGTGTGAACAAAGCATACACTAAAACGAACTACGGTTACACAAAAAAAGATGAAGCACTGACTTACGATGTAAGCCCAAGATTTTCTGGATTCGTGGAAAAACTATATGCTAACAAGACCTACATGTATGTAAGTAAAGGTGCACTTTTAGCAGAGGTTTATTCACCTCAGGTCTATAAAGCAAAAGATGAATACCTAAGCTCATATAACTACACAAAAAACAAGAAAAACAACTCTATGTTAAATAGTACAAGACTAAAGCTTGAACTACTTGGTGTGAACAATAAAGAGATAGACAAACTAAAAAACTCAAACAAACTAACTAAACTAACAAATATCTATGCGCCAAAAAGCGGTTATATTTTTTCTAAAAATATAAATGAGGGTTCATCTTTTATGGCTGGACAAAAGCTATTTGAGATAGTTGACTTGAGTGAACTTTGGGTAGAGGTAAAACTAACAGAGGAAGACAAGTTATGGCTTAATGAAGCCCAGAAATATGAACTATTATTTAAATCAACCACTAACATCTACACAAGTACAAATGCTCTGTTATATCCGAATTTAGATAAAAACGAGGCGACTTTAACGCTTAGACTTCGTATAGAAAATAAAAATAACGAGCTGTTTCCCGGAATGTATACAAATGTAAGATCTTACTTAGAGGAACAAACATATCTAACACTTCCAAAATCTGCCGTTATACGTAAAAACTCAAAATACTATGTGTTCTTAGCGGGTGATTTTAAAGGTGAATATGAGCCTATAGAGATAGAAGCAAAAGCTATAGATACAGATACATATGAAATTATAAGTGGTTTAGCTGAGGGTGATGAAGTTGTAAACAATGCAATGTTCATGATGGATAGTGATGCTCAAATAAATTCACTATATTAGGGAATTATAATGATTGAAAAGATTATAGATTTTAGTATTAAAAATAAATTTTTAGTACTACTTAGTACTCTGTTTATAACAGTAGCATCTTTTTGGGCTATAAAAAATACACCCCTTGATGCCCTGCCTGACTTGTCACCGCCCCAGGTCATAGTAAAAATAAACTGGGCAGGTCAGTCACCTGAGATAGTAGAGTCTCAAGGAACCTATCCTCTAGTGTCTCAGTTTTTAGCCATTGCTAACATCGATACTGTTCGCGGATATTCGACTTATGAGAACGGTCTTATATATATTATTTTTAAAGACGGGACTGATCTGTACTGGGCTAGAAGCCGTGTGCTTGAACAGCTCTCATCCATATCTTCAAAACTCCCAGCCTCGATGGAGGTAAATCTCGGTCCCGACGCAAGCGGTGTCGGCTGGGTTTATCAGTACGCTCTAAAGTCAGACACTCTAAATCTTGCAGAACTTAGAACACTTCAGGATTACTATTATAAGTATGCGCTTATGGGAGTTGACGGTGTCAGTGAAGTTGCAGGTGTTGGTGGTTTTGTACCGACCTATCAGGTAACTATCAACAACGACAAACTAGTCAGATACAACCTAAGCATATCTGATATTGCAAAAGTGATTAAGAAAAACAACAACGACACCGGTGGTCGTATAAGCATACAAAACGGTTTTGAGTGGATGATACAAGCTAAGGGTTATCTAGATGGCATAAACGATATAAACAACCTTGTAGTAACTCAAAAAGGCGGGGTTGAGATACTTTTAAAAGATATTGCAAGAGTTGAATTAGCACCGGCACCAAGACGCGGTATAGCCGACTTAAACGGTGAGGGTGAAGTCGTAGGCGGTATAGTGATGCTTCGCTATGGAGAGGATGTATACTCTGCGATAGAGCGTATAAAAGCTAAGATGAATGAGCTACATGTAGATGGAGTCGATGTCGTAGAAGTTTATGAGAGAGCTTCGCTTATAGATAAAGCCGTTGCTACACTTAAGCGAACACTGATAGAGGAGAGTTTGATAGTCGTGCTTATCATAGGGCTGTTTCTTCTGCATCTTCGCTCCTCTTTAATAGTCTTAATAATACTGCCTCTTACAATAGCGATAACATTTTTACTGATGAAACTTTTTGGAATCGGCTCAAACATTATGAGTCTTGGAGGTATCGCAATTGCTATCGGTGCTATGGTTGATGCCTCTATAGTTATGATAGAAAACGCACATAAAAGTATTCACAAATTTGAAGAGGTATTTGACAGAGAACCGACAGACTCTGAAAGAATCCAGATAATCTTAGACTCCTCAAAACTAGTCGGGCGTCCGATATTTTTTGCCCTAGCACTTATAGTGGTCTCTTTTTTACCGATCTTTTCACTTACCTCTCAAGAGGGTCTACTCTTTACGCCACTTGCTTTTACCAAGACATTTGCAATGACGGCAGGGGCAATTTTAAGTATAACTCTTGTTCCAGTTCTCATGGTATTTTTTATAAAAGGAAAGCTTCCAAAAGAGAATAAAAACCCTATAAACAGATTTTTTATCTGGGCATATAAGCCCATAATCGAGTACGGATTTAAAATAAAATATTTTGTTTTTGCTTTTGTATTGTTAGCTTTGGCATACATGTACCCACTCTATAAAGGTATGAAATGGGAGTTTATGCCAATGCTAAACGAGCAGACCTACATGTACATGCCTGTAACTCCTTATGGGATCTCGGTTGATCAATCAAAGGCTCTTACTCAAAAAACAGACAAAATAATTAAAAGCTTCCCAGAGGTCGAGTCTGTTTTTGGAAAAGGTGGACGTGCAGATACCGCTACTGACCCTGCTCCGCTTGGCATGCTTGAGACGATCATAACATTTAAACCACAACAAGAGTGGCGAGAGGGTGTTACATATGATAGCCTAAGAGCAGATATGGACAAAGCGCTTCAAGTACCCGGACTTATTAACTCTTGGACCTATCCAATTCGTGGTCGTATAGATATGCTACTCTCTGGAATCCGTACACCACTTGGTATAAAACTCTACGGAAAAGATGCAGAAGGCTTGCAAAAATATGCACAACTCATTGAGGTAAAACTAAGAGAGTTTGAACTTAGTGAATCAGTTTTTGCAGATCAGGCAAGTAGCGGATACTACCTCGATATAAATATAGATGAGACAAAACTCTCCCGTTTTAACATAACAAAAGAGACTATTTTAGAGTACACATCTTTAGCAGTTGGTGGTATGAAGGTCTCGACTTTATATAAAAACTTAGAGCGTTATCCCATCTCTCTTCGTTTTGAAGAGGATCAAAGAAGATCACTAGAATCTATAAAAGAGATCCAAATAAAAACACCATATGGATTTTTACCTTTAAAAACATTTGCAGATATATCTTACAGACAAAGTGCCTCGGTAATCAAAAGTGAAAAGGCACTCCCTGTAACGTTTATATCTATAACACCACTTAGTAACATAACACCGAGTGAGTACAAACAAAAGGCTGACGAGTTATTAAAAGATATCAACTTAGAAAACGGTTACTATATTGAGTGGGCAGGTCAAAGTGAGTATCTTGAATCTGCCATGGCAAAAATAGTATGGATAATTCCTGCGGTACTTGTACTTATTTTAGTTCTTATTTACTTCGCTCTTAGATCGGTATTTGCAACCGTACTGGTTTTTTTCACACTCCCTTTTGCACTTCTTGGTGGACTCATCTACATAGATATACTTGATTATTCTATGAGTATTGCCGTTATAGTCGGTTTTTTAGCTCTTCTTGGTATAGCTGCTGAGACTGCCATTGTTATGATAGTTTATCTTGAACAAAGTGTAAGAGAGTACAAAGAGACTTTTAGTGATAGTTTTAGCAAAAGCCATCTAAGAGATGCCATATATGAGGGCGCAGTTCAAAGGGTACGTCCAAAATTGATGACCGTTTTTGCTATTTTGGCGGGGCTTTTACCTATCATGTACATTAACGGTGTTGGTAGTGAAGTGATGCAGCGCATTGCCGCACCTATGATCGGTGGGATTGTAAGTTCTGCGATACTTAGTTTAATAATTATTCCTATAATTTACGAGACATATTTAAAAAGAAGGTTAGAAGATGAGAGTTAGTATTGTTGGTGTTTTAGTTAGTTTGTTGTTTGTTTTTAGCGGATGTGAAAAAAAAGACGATAAAAAAAGTGTGAGTGCAGGTATGAAATGTGGTGCAGGAAAATGTGGGGCTAACATGTTTGACGGTAACTCTGCATTAGATAAAAAGAAAAAAAATATTCTTTCTCAGATGAGAGAGGATGACTCAAGAAAAACATGTGTGATTAACGCAAAAACTACAAAAGATCTTTATGATTGTGTACGTGAAAAAGATGGTAAAAAACTAACTACCAAATGTGGAGACACAAACCCACAACCGACCATGCAGAGTGATTCAGGCATGAAATGTGCACCTGGTAAATGTGTTTAGGATAACTCTTTTTTTATTATCTCTGCCACGCGAAAAGAGTTTGCATAGATTGTCCAAGTATACGGTACGCTTCCGCCTGTCGGCATAAATGAAGCGTCTGTTACGTAAAGATTATTCAGCTCATGTGCTTTACAGTTCTTGTCCAGTACAGATGTTTTAGGATCATCTCCAAATCTACACCCGCCCGCTACGAGGTTTGATGGCGGACTTGAAGATATAGAGTAGTTTATATCTCGAGTACCCATTTTCTCTAAAATGTCTACCGCCTTTTGTGCTAGATGCTCACCAACCTCTAGATCATGCGGGTGTCCGTATAGGTTTATAACCCCTACATGTACACCGTACATGTCTTTCTCTTTATCGTCTACACTTACAAAACATCTATCTGTAGGCAGCCAGTCGTTAAACACTTCAAAACTAAGTCTTCTTGAACTTGTTATAGACTTATGTATCTTATCGCGAAGTTCATCACCCCAGATGATATCTCCCTCATCATCGTAAAACTCTCTCGTTACACGAGGTAAAAGGTTTTGATGCTCAAACAAAAAGTCCGTCGTCCCGCCTTTATATTTTTTGCCACCACTTTCAAACTCATAATCATTTTGCAAGGAGCGGTTGAAGAATAAGCCAGTTTGCATTAAACTCTTTTGTTGCTTTATATCAAGGTCTTTAAAATCAAATCTCCCCTCACCGCTGCCGCCTGCCGAGAAGATAAGGTTCTTTCCTACTTGTTTGTTTGAGTTAGCCAAACCGTTAGGAAAATGTTTGTTAGCGGAGTTTAGAAGCAGACGTGAGCTCTCTATAGCTTGGGCAGCTAGGACAAATATTTTTGCTTCTATGGTGTGGGAGTTTTTATCTTTATCGTAATAATATGCTTTTTTGACACTCACATCATCGCTATATAGTTTATATACAAAAGCTTCGCTTATTATCTTTGCGTCACACTTTTGCAAAAGTGCAGCCCTAGCACCACCTTTAGCCCCGGTAGCACAGGCGAAACTTCCGCAAAAGTTAGAGTATGAACACCCTTTTCTATTAAGAGCATCACCAGGGAGTATCGCTCTTGGAGTTGCAAAACTCTCAAAGCCCAACTCTTCACATGCTTTGTCAAACCAAGCTGTAACACCGTTTTCTTCGAGTTTTACATATGGAAACTCTGTTGTACTTCTTGGTTCTAAAAACTTGTGCTTTTTTATCTTACCGCTAACACCGACTACGCGCTCAACCTTTTCATAATATGGCTCTAGTTCATCATAAGAGATTGGCCAGTCCACTACATTTGCACCATCTATCTCACCGTAGACGGATTTTAGTTTAAAGTCGTTTGGTTTTAAGCGGTGAAAATATCCGCTCATAAGATTTGATGAGCCTCCGACCATTGAGCCGTTCCAAAAGCTCCATGAATATTCATAACCGTCATAACGACTTATGCTTCCATCTTGAGCTATCTCGTTTATTATATGCTTCTCATCTTTTAGATCAGGTGTAAATTTATTTCGCCTTGAGACTGCAATCTCATCTTTTGAGAAATCTTCCTCTTTGTAGTATTTTCCTTTTTCTAAGACAACTACATCAAAGCCTGCATTTGAGAGTTCATACGCTATTGGTGAGCCGCCAGCACCGCTTCCGATTATACATACGTCATAGATCATAGATAAGCCTCTTTTGGCTGTGGGAGTCCAACTTTAAAATCAAGCCATTCCCACCCTTGTCCATTTGCTACCCCATATACAGGATCACAAAAGCTAGCTTCCATTATGTAGGTAAGGTTATCTCGTATAAAACCCTTACCCCACTTTGTTTTAGATATATTTTTTAATACCTCTTGTCTTTTTGTGTATGGAAGCTTTACGTAGGTTGTATCAAAGAGCAGTACTGCATCTTCATTAAGCCACTTCACGCCATTTTTTATAAACTCTTTATCTTCATCACTTACACGTGAATGTTTTAAAATTATCTGCATATATTTTTTGGTATTTATCCCCATAGTATTTGCATGTGGAAAGAGATCCTCTTGTAAGAGTGTGAGGGTTTCTTTAGGTGTAGTAGCAGAAAAAGCTCCACACCCGTTTGATATAAATATGATCGAGCCTAAAAAGCCCGCCTTTAAAAACTTTCTTCTACTAAACATAAAGTTATTATACTAGCTTTCTTTACCGAATATCACACGATCAAGTGAATACTTACCGCCACCGTTTGCAACGAACATCAGTAAAAATAGAAAATAATATAAAGGTATCTCAAAACCGTTATCACCGGCACTAAATCCATTACCCAAATGTACAGTAGTGATAGCTACTACCATAACGACCATAAGAGGTATAGAAATTAAACGAGTAAATAGACCAAGAGTTAAAAGTATAACACCAAGTAGTTCTGTAGTTGCTGCCATGTAAGCATTTAGAGTTGGAAATGGTATACCTAAAGAGTTACCAAACCATGCAGCTACTGCATCTATATCTGACCATTTATTCATCGCTGGTGTATAAAAACCATACGCTAAAGTAAGTCTTGCTAAAAAAAGCGCAACATCCTTAGCATAGGCACCATAAGAGCTAAAACGTAAGTAAGCTTCTTTACATGTCATAACGCACTCCTTTAATAAATAGAGCACATAACTCTACTTATTTATCTTTTACTAATTATTAGCACCGCACTTACCGTCATTTCTCATCTTACCTTCTCCGTTCATCATGCCTTTTTTAGCATCACCGCACTTACCGTCATTTCTCATCTTACCCTTGTTTGGCATATCACCATCACGCATCGTACCCTTGTTTTGTGCACCGCACTTTCCAGAATCACGATCCATATATTTCTTTTGTTTTTGTGCAGATGAACCACACTTACCTGCACCACACTTCATATCTGCACTCAATGTTGTAGCACCCATACCGACAAATAACGCTGCACCCATTAAAAGTGCCGAAAATTTAACTGAACTCATCTTTATCTCCTGTGTTTGTTTTTAATTCACAATATTATATATATTATGTGTAATGTTTGTGTAAGAAATTTGCACTTTAAGTTGTTTAAATAATGCTAAAATTGATTTATGAAAATATTGCTTATGGAAGATGACGCTGTTTTATCCGATATACTTCTTGATTATTTAAGAGAATCGTGGGATGTTGATTATGCCTATGATTCTGAAGAGGTATATACACTATTAGAAAACGAACAATACGACCTATTTATTTTTGACATTAATGTTAGTGGAAAAAACGGTCTGAAGCTTTTACAAGAACTACGTGAGTTTAAAAATACCACTCCGACCATAATCATAACTGCCTATACAGATACGAACTATCTAAAGCAAGCTTTTGATTACGGTGCTAATGATTATATAAAAAAACCTTTTGAACTTGAAGAGTTAAATGCAAGGATAAAAAACACTCAAAAGATCTTTCATTTACAAGAGAGTGAAAATATATCTATATCTGATTCTATTACATTTAATCCATCTTCTAAACAACTTATTAAAGACTCTAAGACCATAAATATCAGCTCAAAAGATGCAAAGATACTTCACTACCTTATAAAAAATCCTTCGCGTGTAGTAACAAACGAAGAACTCACTCAAAACGTCTGGGACTACGACAATATACCAAGTGATGCAACTATACGATCACATATACGTACACTAAGAGACCTTATAGGCAAAGATACGATCCAAACAATCAGAGGCGAGGGCTACAAATATGAATAGTGCATCTCAAAAAGCTTTCTGGCTTTTTTTATTTTTATACCTAAGCTCATCTTTCGTACTTATTTTTATCTCATCATACTGGTTTTATAACGCTCAGGTATCTATGCAAAAAGCAAATGATTATTACAAACTAAAACATATAAGTGATGAAATAAGTTCTGAGATAATCATGGCACATATGATGGACAAAGAACTTAATCTAAAAGAGTACCCCTATACTACGGTCGGCCTATTTAGCGAGGAGCATGAACTACTTTATGGTTCGGTTATGCAAGAGGTAGATTTTTCAAATGATAAGTATATGATAGGCGATGTATTTACCGTTATCTCTAAAGGCTCGACCGGACACCTAAATGTTTCACATGTAGTTGTTCAAAGCACACAAAGTGCTCTGTCACTTAAAAAAATTCAAGAAAAAATATTTTTAATAACAACCATTATAGTTATGTTCATTATAGTAGTTGCCGTGATTTTAGGAAAGATATTTTTAAAACCCATAAAGTACAAAATAAAAGAGTTAGAAGATTTTGTTAAAGACACTACACATGAGCTTAATACTCCTCTAACTGCGCTAATGATGAGCACATCAAGACTAAAAGATGTCAAAGAGTGCAACAAAAAATCTGTACAAAATATTTCTATAAGTACAAAACAACTTTACGATATTTACTCATCTCTTAGTTATTTAAGTTTTGATATAAAAGAGAGAGACGAGGAGTTGTATTTTAATGAGATCGTTAATGAGAGCGTAAAATATTTTAACGAACTGATAGAGAAGAAGAATATCTCCTTAAAACTTGATATAAAAAGATGCAGGTTAAATATAGCTCCGACAAAAGCAAAGATGCTAATAAACAACCTTCTTAGCAACTCAATTAAATATTCACATCCGAGCTCAAATATTTTTATATACTTGGATGATAAAAAATTAATAGTAGAAGATAGTGGAATAGGTATACACAAAGAAAAATTAAAGACTATTTTTAAAAGATTTACTCGTGCTAATTCTTATGCCGGAGGTTTTGGAGTGGGTCTTAGTATAGTTGATAGTATCTTAAAAGAGTACAACTATACGATAATCATTGACTCTGAGGTCAATGTGGGTACAAAAATAGAAATAGGCCTAAACTCTTAAGCTACTCTTTTTAATATTAAATAAGAATACCTTGAGTCTAAACAAAAATTTATTATATGTTTTCATAATGTTTCCCCTAAGCCTTTTCTATTTATCTTAATAACATAGAAATAATAACACTGATAAAATAAATATAATTTTAACTTTTCAAACAAGTTTATCACAAAGTTATCACAAAATCCAAGTAGAGAAGCGCTTTTTTTTAATTGTGATATTTTTTGTGATATTTTTTATCACATTATTTTTAATAGCTACATAACATTGTCTGTCGTAAACATCGATTTTTCCGATACTTTCACCACTTAATCCGATATCTGCAGTTAATGCACCTAAAATATCACCTTTTCTTAATTTATCCTTTTTCCCACCCTCTATAACTAGCGTAAGATACTCAGCTTGCATATTAAAATCTGTTATGTTTTTTAATGTGCTTGATTCTAAGAACTCTTTTTTATCATCTTTATACTCAGCAAGCTTATCTAATTCGTAAGATTCATACAAAGTTATGCTTATGCCCTTTGCCCCTGCACGACCTGTTCTTCCTATTCTATGTGTATATGTCTCTGTTGAATGTGGTACGTTGAAGTTTACGACCATATCCAGATCTTTAATATCAAGTCCGCGTGCAGCCACATCAGTTGCTACAAGTAAAGGGCAACTTTTGTTTGCAAACTGAACCAGTACATCGTTACGCTCATACTGTTCCATATCGCCATGCAAAGCTAGAGCTTCTATGTTCAAGTCTTGTAGATCACGTGCTAGTTCATCACACTCGATTTTTGTATTACAAAACACTATTGCATCAGATGGTTTATAATTGGAAAATACATTTACCAAAGTATCGACTTTTGTTTTTTTCTCAACCGCGTAAAAATACTCACTTATCTCATTTGGAGTCTCTGTACTTTGAACTTCAACCTCTACGGGTTCTTTTAAAATTGTTTTTGAGAGTTCTTTTATCTCATCTGGATATGTAGCTGAGAAAAGTAGAGTCTGTCTCTCTTTAGGAGCAAACTCCATTACATTTTCTATCTCTTCTATAAAACCCATATCTAGCATTCTATCAGCTTCATCAAGTACAAGCATATTTAGATCTTCCAGACTTAATGAGCTTTTGTTTAGATGTTTTAAAATCCTGCCCGGCGTACCGACGACTATATGAGCTTGATGTTTAAGGGAAGATTCCTGATATCTAAAAGATACACCTCCGCAAAGTGTCAATATCTTTATGTTGTGTTGAAACTTTGCAAGTGTACGAAGTTCACGTGCTACTTGATCTGCTAACTCACGGGTTGGACAAAGGACAAGTGATTGTATGCGAAACTTTTTTACGTCAAGTTTGCTTAGAAGTCCTATTCCAAATGCTGCGGTCTTTCCGCTCCCTGTCTTTGCTTTAGCAATTAGGTCTTTGTTATCTAAGATACTCGGCAGTGATTCTGCTTGTATCTCTGTCATACTTTTGTAACCTATATTATCTAGGTTTTTAAGCATTTCATCCGGAAGTTTAAGTGAGGAGAAGTTATCTGTTTTCATAATGGAAGTATAACTTAATTAGCAGCTATTAAGTAGAGAAGTTCTTAAGTGTATACATCATAACAGATGCCGCAACAGAGACATTGAAGCTTTTCACATCCTCCGCCATCTCTACATGTAGCACTTCATCACAAACAGCTAACACCTCTTTAGATATTCCATGTCCTTCACTTCCCATAACAAGCACCCATTTTTGGCTAGGCTTTACTTTACTTAGTGGTATTGAATCTTGTGTTATCTCAGCTGCATAAATAGTATAACCTTCTTGTTTTAGTTTTGTTATGGTTGAGAAGATATCATCGTATATATGATACTTTAAACGACTTACATAACCCATAGAGACTCTAAGAGCACGTCTGCCGTATGGGTGTGGAGACTCTTTTGAGATTAAGTATGAGTCAACTTCAAATCCCGCCATACTTCTAGCGATCGAGCCTACATTCTCGCTTGATGTTATCTTATCGAGCATAATTACATTTTCACCTAGCTCGTTTGTTGAGCTTTGTTTAGCTCTCACTCCATGAGCCATACAGTTATGATGAATCTTATGACCTACCAACTTTTGCATCTGATCTTTTGTAGCCTCATAACACACTAAATCTTCTCTTGATTCAAAAAGCTCTTTATACTCTTCATAATACTCACATGTCGCTAGTATGCTTTTTATTACAAGATCACTCTCTAAAAGGATATTTACCACTTTTGGAGAATCTGCGATAAAAGAATCAAGCTCATCAAACGCATTATCTCGCATTTGGTGGTAGATCTTTAACTCATCTATATCTATGTTATTTACTTTAATTATATTCATAGATAAATGGTATCATATGACAAATTAAATCTAGGAATATCACATGATAAAAAAGCAAGATATACTTGAAGCATATAACTTCCGCCATGCCTGTAAAATATTTGATAAAGATAAAAAGATATCTGAAGAAGATTTTGACTTTTTACTAGAGACTGCCAGGCTATCACCCTCTTCATTTGGGATGGAGCCTTGGAGATATTTGGTTATAACTAATCAAGAGCTAAAAGAGAAGATAAAACCGAGCTGTTGGAATCAAGACCAAATAGATACATGTTCACATCTTGTTGTTATATTAGCTGATACTAAGGCCGTGCAAGATGAGGAATATATAAAAAAAATGTTCTCAAGACGCGGATTAAATGAAGATGATACTAAGAACTATGTACAAAAGTTTAAAGAGTATCTAAAAGACAAGATGATGAACTTTGTTACAAGATATTTTTACAAAAAATTCACAGAAGACAGAGCTATATATGAATGGTGTTCAAGACAAACTTACATAGCTGCGGCAAATATGACGACTTCAGCTGCCATGATCGGGATCGATTCTTGTTTTATAGAGGGTTTTGAGAAAGAAAAAGTTGAAGAGACTCTAGAGCTTGACACTTCAAAAGAGGAGTTAGCACTAATACTTACTTTTGGATATAGGGTAAACGGGCAAAAGCCTAAATATAGACTAAATATAGATGAAATAGTTACAAAAATAGACTAAATAATAGTATACTACCGCTATTATGAGAATATTTATATTATTTTTATTTGTTATAAACATAAACCTTTACAGTGACGATGGCTTTGATAGTTTCGAAGATGAATTTGAACAAGAACTCGTAGCTAAAGAGAAAAAAGTTGAAGTATATGATCCATTGATCGGCTACAACCGTTTTATGACAAGTTTTAACGACGTCTTGATGATACATGTAGTGGAACCTGTAACAACAGGTTATAGGTTTATAACACCTGAACAGTTTAGGATTTCTGTAGATAACTTTTTCTCAAATCTCTACTATCCGATCAGTGTGACAAACAATCTACTGCAGTTAAAGTTTGAATACTCTTTTACCGAGACTGTACGTTTTTTGGCAAACTCAACCCTAGGGGTACTAGGTTTGTTTGATATAGCTGATAGTTGGTTTGATATAAAACCCCATCAAGAGGATTTTGGTCAGACTCTTGGTCATTACGGTGTCGGTTCTGGTTTTCCAATAGTGCTGCCGTTTTTTGGACAAAAAAATTTAAGAGATCTTGTTGGGAAGATAACTGATAATTTTATTGACCCAACTAGCTATGCTACTTCAAATATTGAAGATGATGTGCTATCATATACTTCTTATCTTCTTATTAGTGGATATGAAGATGTTAATGAATACTCACTTAGTGATACAAGTTATGAAGAGTTGACAAAGGGTGCTATTGATCTGTACCCGTTCATCAGAGATGCGTATGAACAAAACAGAAACAAACTTATAGAGGAATAGTTATGAAAATAATTTTTAGCTTTTTACTTACAATATTTTTACCCATATATCTTGGTGCACAAAGTGCAGATGAAAAACTTCTTTTTGACAAGATGTCTAATATATCAAAAAACTTTTACAACATACTAAACGATGAAAAAAATGATTCTCAAATGAGAAAGGACAAGATCTTAAAAGAGGTTGTCCACCTGTTTGACTTTAACATAATGGCTAGATTATCTTTAGATAAAAAGATCAGAAGTACAATAAGCAAAGATGAATACAAACAATTTACTAAAGTTTTTGAATCATATATTAAAAACTTTTACCTAGATAGGATCGATCTACTAAAAGGTTCATCTTCTACGGTAAGGGAATCAAAACAAAACAAAAGCCGCGTCTTTGTAAAAGCCACTATCGACTCAGATACGAAAAGCACACTTATTATATATAAGTTTTATAAGACAAAACAAAATACATGGCTTATCTATGACTTAGAGATAGCAAACGTTAGCATACTTCAAAGTTACCGTGCACAATTTAGCAGTTTCTTAAATGAACACTCATTTAATGAGCTTCTACATAAACTCAAAAACCAACAAGTATGATAAAAGACCTTTACTCAAAAGTTATTCTAGGTTATCCTAAGTTTGTTTTATTATTTATCTCTTTACTTGTAGGGTTTTTAGCTTATGAAGCTCTGTTTTTAAAAATAGACGCATCTGCTAAAACACTTCTATTAGAAGACGATAAAGATCTTGCATACACAAGAGTTGTAAGTAAACGTTATAAAACTCAAGACCTACTTGTCATCGCCTACACACCAAAAAAATACCTTTTAGATGATGAGACCCTAGCAAATATAAAAAATATATCGGCTGATCTTAGAAAGATAGCTTTAGTTGACTCAGTTGATAATATCACAAATATTCCTCTTCTTCAAACATCAGAACTCTCATTTGCCCAGCTTGCAAAAGGTGCTAAAACACTCTCAGATAAAGATATAGATAAAGAAAAAGCAAAAAAAGAACTTTTAAACAATCCGCTATATTTTGAGAATTTTGTAAGCAAAGATTTTAAGACTAGCTCAATTATGATAAATCTCAAAGACAACCGTTCAAAAGAGATAAATCATAAAACAATACTTGAGGTTCGCGCAGTCATAGACAAGTACCGCAACGATGCGACTATGTTCTTAGGCGGGGCTAATATGATAGCCGATGATATGATAACATTTGTGAAAAATGACCTGCAGACTTATGGTGCAATTGTGCTTTTTTTACTAATTTTTATTTTGTATATAGTATTTAAAGAGATAAAATGGGTACTTGTACCACTTGCGATCCTTTTTGCGGCTATTGTTTCATCTATAGGTATTCTAGGTTTTTTTGAATGGGAGGTAACGGTCGTATCTTCAAACTTTATCTCTTTTCAGCTGATCCTTACAACCTCAATAATCATTCACCTAGTTGTCAGGTACAGAGAACTCGCGGCAAGAGCAACAAAGTTAGACCAAAAAGAGCTTATCCTCCAAACTATATCATCTATGTCAAAGCCTACTTTTTTTGCGGTTATCACTACTATTGCAGGTTTTTCATCACTTATGTTATCTGGCATATTACCTATCATAAACCTTGGTTGGATCATGAGTACAAGTCTGCTTTTATCTTTTTTTGTAACATATGCTATGTTTGGCTCAATTATGATCTTGTTAAAACCGTCTTGCCCTGATGTCAGCTTTGAATCAAACTATGACATTACAGAACCACTCTCACGAATAGTTCAAAAACACTATATCTACATATATATAATATCTTTAATTATCATACTCTTTAGTATAAGCGGGGCTTCAAAACTCTTGGTTGAAAACAGTTTTATAAACTACTTTAAGCCATCTACCGAAATATATCAAGGTATGAGTATAATAGACAATAAACTCGGAGGTACTACACCTCTTGATGTTACAATTGATCTAATAGAAGAGCAAGAGTCTACTGCTCAAGAGCAAGTCAAGGACTCTGCATCAAATGACTTTTTAGATGAGTTCGAAGAGGAGTTTGACAAAAAAGATCAAGAGAATCAATACTGGTTCACTTCGACAAAGATGCAAAAGGTAGAGAAGATACATGCGTACTTAGAATCCATCGATGAACTTGGAAAAGTATTATCTTTTGGAACTATTTTAAGAGTCGGTAAAAGTATAAACCTAAACGAAGACTTAGACAACTTTCAGCTAGCCCTACTTTACAATGAATTCCCAGACAAACTTAAAAAACAGATACTAAGACCATATCTAAATATAGATGCTAATCAAGTACGCTTTAATATCCGTATAGTCGATTCAAACCCAAACCTAAGAAGAGATGAGCTTTTAAAAAAGGTTAGAACAGAGTTACATGAGAAGCTTGGAATAAAAAAAGAACACATACATTTATCTGGACTTATGCTTCTTTATAACAACATGTTGCAAAGTCTTTTTGATTCTCAGATACTAACTATAGGTGTAATGGTCATACTTTTGTTTGTTATGTTCTGGGCTCTGTTTAGATCTTTTAGTATCGGTCTGGCTGCTATTATGGCTAATATCATTCCTATTGGGATAGTATTTGGTTTTATGGGCTGGTTAAATATACCTCTGGATATGATGACTATAACAATAGCATCTATAAGTATCGGTATAGCTGTAGATGACACGATCCACTATCTTTACAGATATAGACATGAGTATGCAAAAAGCGGTGATTATATAGCTGCTATGCAAAGCGCTCACACAAGTATAGGACATGCTATGACATATACCTCACTTGCAATATCTGTTGGTTTTTTAGTTTTAATACTGTCTGCGTTTACACCGACAATATATTTTGGATTATTAACTGTTGTGGTTATGCTTGTAGCCTTAGCAACTGACTTGCTACTGCTTCCAAGACTTGTAATAAGTTTAGATGCTTTTAGAAAAGTAAAACGGGTTTAACCTCTAGAGTTTAAACCTTTTGTAACTGCTTCATTTATCTCTGATTTATACTCAGGGTTAAGTCTTGTAAGCTCTTTATCAAACTTTAAAATAATATCTTTTGAAGTATGAGGATGTCTACAAAGAGTTATGATGATCTCCATATAAGAATCAAACTGGGGATTAAGTCTAAGCCCAAGTTTTCCTGGGATCTTTCCGTGGTGTTTTAACACTAGTTCAACTGCTCTAAATAATTCTTTTTCTGTTGAGAGTCTATTTCTAATAATATGTCTTAGTGATTCTAGATCTGTTTTTTCTTTTTCTTCTTCTAGTTTAATATTTATTGATTTTGCTTTTACTGAAACTTTAGGTTTTAATAATAAAAATATTAGTATCGCTAATATTACGACTAGCCCTGCAATTGATTGAATAAGTAAACTAGCTTCCATTATTTATTACCTTTATTTATGGTGGACAATGAGGGATTCGAACCCTCGATAGGTTGCCCTATACTCGCGTTCCAGGCGAGCGCCTTCGACCACTCGGCCAACTGTCCAGTATTTTCAAATCAAATTCTACAATAATTTTTCCAATTTATGATTAAACAAGATGAAATAGATACAATTACATTTATAAATTAAAATAGGGAGAAACAGACTTTGTTAAACTTCACTTCATTCTTGAAGCTTCTAAAAGAATCGTTTAGAGATCTATTACCAATTATTTTGGTTATCTTATTTTTCCAATTAGCAATTATCCAAACAATACCGGAAAACTGGTTAAGTACTACAATAGGTCTAGCAATAGTCGGTGTTGGTCTTGCTGTATTTTTACTAGGACTTGAAGTTGGAATATTTCCTGTTGGAGAGGGTTTAGCACGCGACTTTGCTCACAAAGGTTCTACTTTTTGGATCATACTATTTGCATTTATGGTGGGATTTGGTACGACCGTAGCTGAACCAGCCCTTGTAGTTATTGCAGAAAAAGCTGCATCTATCAGTAGTGGTCGCATAGATGCAACTACACTTCGTATGGTCGTAGCATTCTCAGTTGGATTTGCTATAGTCTTAGGTGTTTGGAGGATCATTAAGGGTCATCCTATCCATTACTACATCATCGCAGGTTACATACTTGTTGTAGCTTCAACTACAATATCTCCACATGAGATAGTGGGTCTTGCGTTTGATTTGGGTGGAGTTACGACATCAACTGTAACAGTCCCTCTTGTTGCAGCTTTAGGTATTGGTCTTGCTTCAACTATAAAGGGTCGTAACCCTGTACTAGATGGTTTTGGGCTTATCGCTTTTGCATCTTTAACACCTATGATATTTGTACAATTCTACGGTATTTTTGTATATGAATTTGTTGAAGCTTCTGAAAATGTGTCAAAAGTAGCTGTTCAAGCAGTAGAAGCTGCGGCTATGTATAACTTTTCAATTCTAAATTTACTAAAAGGTATATTAGCTGTTGTCGGTGACGTAGCACCTATTCTTTTAGTTATTCTATTTTTCCAATATATAGTTCTTAAAAAACCGATAGATAATTTTAGAAATGTCGTTATAGGTTTTGGACTTGTTATTATCGGTCTTGACGCATTTATTGTGGGTCTTGAGATGGGTCTTTTCTCACTTGGTGAGATGATGGCACTACAGCTTACACAAAATGATTCACATGTGATCATCTACACTTTTGCTTTTGCTATTGGTTTCTCAACTACTATGGCTGAACCTTCCCTTACAGCTATTGCAAAAAAAGCACAACAAATATCAGATGGGAAAATAAACGATTTCGTTCTTCGTATGTTCGTCGCCCTAGGAGTTGCTATCGGTATTGCCCTTGGTTCATTCAGGATAGTTCACGGCGGTGATATTGTTTATTATATATCTGTTGGTTATATCTTTGTTATCGTTTTAACATTTATTGCACCAAAATATATAATCCCTATCGCGTATGACAGTGGCGGGGTTACAACTTCAACAGTAACGGTACCTTTGGTTGCCGCACTCGGACTTGGGCTTGCGACAAATATACCCGGACGTGATCCACTTATAGATGGTTTTGGACTGATAGCTTTTGCTTCACTTTTTCCAATGCTAACAGTTATGACCTACGGTGTTATAACCGAAAAAATAGGTGTTAAGGGTGAACAGGAAAAAGAAGAGTTACATATGGAAGAGTTGCGTCATGCACTCGAACATGCAGAAGACATGGGTCTGTCTACGGTAAATGTTCAAGGTACCGACAAACGTCACTCTTACTCTATGCAGTTCTCTGCGGTACATGTTATAGTCCCTCAAGACAAAGAAGATGAAGCACTTTTAGCTGCAAAAGATGCAGGGGCACGTGGGGTAACTATTATGCAGGCTCATGGTATGGGACTTGAAGAGATGGATAATTTCTATAACCGCTTACACTCTGAAGCGACAGACGCTAACTTGATGTTCATAACACCAACTAGAAATGTAGAAAAAATCATAAAACAAATTATGAAAGATCTAGATCTTACAGGTTCAGGAGATGGTATAGCATACTCATATCCTATCACACACCTAAAAGGTTTAACTCTAAAACTAGCAGATCTATAGTCTGCTAGAGTTTGTAACCAAATCTATTTAGATCTATATAACACTTATCATCTTTTAACTTGATAGCATCATCTCCGCGTTTGGCTTTTTTAAATATCTTTTTTATGATCTTTTTGCGTTTTGACTTTTTGTACTCACGAGACTTCAAGAACTTAACTAAAGATGTCCAGTTTTCCTCTCCTTCATCATCTTTTAACTCATAAGTTTCTATCTCAGCTTCAACACTATCTACTTCATCGATACTTGGTTTTGATTCTAACATCAAATTAGATGAGATCATATTTATGATATTTTTTAGCTGCTCATCTTTTTCTTTATAGATATTTTCTATCTTTATACGCTCTTGTATAAGCATCTGCTCTTTTTGATCACGCAGAGTCCTGGTTTCACCCTCTAAGGTATCGACCCTATCTTGAAGTTTTACATTTTGTTCTTCTAAATGTTTATAATACTTTATATCATTATTTGCAGATGTTTTTCTTGTCGCCGTAGTCTTTTTTGCAGTAGTTGTCTTTTTTGCTGGTGTCGTTTCATCTTCTATGACTACATGCTTTTGTCCATCTATCATCTCACTTGCAAGTGAACCGCGTCTTATTCTGTTATGGATAGCTTCTTTAGATACCCCAAAAAACTCAGCCGCATCTGCTACATTCATCTTTTTCATAATATCTGCCTTTATCTCATGTTTTCAAACATAAGCGGAGCTTCCCACTCACCGGAGCGTATCTCTTTCATAACTTTTTGAAGGTCATCAAGATTTTTACCCTTAACTCTTATGCTGTCACCCTCTATCTGAGCTGTGACTTTGAGCTTCATATTTTTAATGTCGGCTGTTATTTTTTTTGCTTCTTTGGACTCGATGTAGTCCACAACTTTAAATGTAGCTTTTCTAGTCCCACCCGATGCATCTTCAACTTTTAGCTCATCTAAAACTTTTGAGCTTAGACCTTGTTTTAAAAACTTAGATATAACGATATCTTTAAGTGCATCAAGTTTATTATCACTAGATGCTACTAACACTAAAAGTTTCTCTTTCTCTTTGAAACTAACGTCATAGGTAGTCCCTTTAAAGTCGTATCTGTTAGCTATCTCTCTATCTACGAGATTAATAGCATTTTTAAAATTTTGCAGATCAATTTTTGCTGTTATATCAAACGAGTGTTCCTTAGCCATTACACGATTCCTTATAAGCGTTTGGATAATTATAACACAATTAAAAAATGTTTGTTATTGGTTTGTTTTTTGATTATAAAAAATCAAGCCCTCCGCCAAAACTTCCAAAGTTCGGGTCCATATAACCATACTGGCTAGATTTCATCCTAAGTTTTTCAATGTCTGCTTTAGAAGATATATTTTGCGGACAAACCATTGTACACTCGTTACACAGCGTACAATCCCAGATACCTGTACTTTGGATGACATCTATCTTCTCTTTTACATCTAAATCCCTAACATCACTAACATATTTATATACGCGCGTAAGTGAGAATGGCCCTTTAAACTCTGGGTTCACAGCATAAACAGGACATGCACTATAACAAGAACCACATAATATACAATCACTCTGTACCTCGTTTAGTTTTTCTGCTTCTTGGCTAACGTCAGGTGTCACTGTTGTTTTGTTTATCCAAGCCTTGCTTTTTACATTGAACCCATATGCCTTGTCCATATTTACGACCAGATCACGAATAACATCTACGTTCTTTAAAGGCTCTATTACATCACCGTCTTGAACCTTATAGCTACATGCCAATACTTCACGCCCATTAACGCGCATAGCACATGAACCACACACACTACTTCTACATCCACTTGAAAATGTTAATGTCGTATCTAGCTTAGTTTTTATATAGTTTAGACTCTCTAAAAGCGTAGAGCCTTGCATGTCAGACACATCGAACTCTACTAACTCATCTCTAAGTATCTTTATCTTTACCCCAAGGGCACTTGTTTTACTGCGCATCAACAACTCCATTTATATCAACTATTGTGTGTTTTGCATATGCTTCATCCATATCTGGAAAATCACTTCTGTAGTGAGCACCCCTGCTCTCTTCTCTGTCAAGTGCACCTTTTAGTACGAGTCTGCTAAGCTCTAACATGTTCTTAAACTCCAAAAACTCTACCAAGTTTGTGTTATATACTTTTGAAGTGTCTTTTGCACCCATCAAAGGTAGTTTTGAGATATAGTCCTTTACGACTTTCAAACTCTCCTGCAAAGTTTGTTTATCTCTTGAGATACCTACATTTGTGTAAAACATATCACCAAGTTTCTCTCTAACTTCGTAAAAATCTATCTCATTCGTGTAACTGCTTATCTCATCTAAAATATTGTTAGTCGTTTTAGGATTACTAACTTCGCCTGATTCCTTTGCATACTTTGCAGCACTCTGTCCTGCTTCACGTCCAAACACAACTAACTCTAAAAGTGAATTTCCACCTAGACGGTTTGCACCATGGACTCTATGGTTTGCACACTCACCACATGCAAACAAACCGCTAATGATCGTTTGTGAGTTTTTATCTACCTCTATACCACCCATAGTGTAGTGAGCTACCGGTTTAATAGGTATCAAATCACTCACAGGGTCTACACCTTCATACAGTTTTGCTAACTTTCTCTCTTGCGGTAGTTCTTCATCTATAAAATTCTCACCCAAGTGGCGAATATCTAAAAATATATCCTCACCTTTTTGTATCTCTACATGTATAGCGCGTGCAACTTTGTCACGTGGCAGTAACTCATCCACAAAACGCTCTCCTTTAGTATTTAGAAGATAACCTCCAGCACCGCGAGCCGATTCAGAGATTAAAATAGATGAGTTTTTAAGTGCGGTAGGGTGAAACTGAACAAACTCCATATCACTAACCCTAGCACCCACACGAATTGCAGCAGCCAGACCATCACCGCTTGTACCGACTGCGTTTGTAGAGTGTTTGTCATATATACGTGCGTAACCGCCGGTAGCTAAGATAACCGCATTAGCCTCATATATCTCTATCTCGCCATAGCGTTTGTTTAAAACACTAACACCGCTAACTCTATCTTCGTGCATTAATATATCTAACAAAAATTTGTCGTTTATGATCTGTATACCTTTTGATATTACCTGATCATAAAGGGTATGAAGTATTTTTAAACCCGTATAGTCTTGTGCATAACAAGCCCTATCTCCACTAGCCCCACCTAAACGACGATGCGCTATTTTTCCATCCTCTGTGCGTGAGAACTGTACACCGATGTTGTCTAACCATTCAACCGCAGATGGTGCTTCAGAGCATAGCTTTTTAACTTCATCCTCGCTTGCAATTCCAGCGGAAGATTTTAGTGTGTTAGCTATGTGAGCTTCTACACTATCATCAGAGGAATGTTTTAAAACAGCATTTATACCGCCTTGTGCCATCGATGTCTGTGCGCGAGTAGGGTAATCTTTTGTTATAACAGTTACATCAGCACCCGCTTCTTGTGCGTTTATAGCTGCAACAAGTCCAGCTCCACCACCGCCAATAACTAAAACTTTGTTTTTCATTTCATAAAATCCTATAATTAGTATTATGATTATACATAAATCATTCTTTTGAATGATTTGGGTTATAATATTGATAATTTAAATAAGGAATATAATATCTTTACAATCACATACAAAGAGTTTGAAAAAGCTGTAGATACACTTGGACTTATTGGCGTAGAGACAAAAGATGGCATAAAAAAGCGTTATCAACAACTCTCACATGAGTTCCATCCTGACAAAGAGGGTGGTTCAGTTGAAAAATTTCAAGAGATAAATAAGGCGTACAAGATTCTTATAAAATATGTAGATAACTTTAGATTCCGCTTTTCTAAAGAGGAATTTGGAAATCAACATCCTTTCTCTGTAGATGATGATTCAAACTCTAATCACATAGCAAAATAAGCTATAGCTATGTAACGCCCGACTCTTAAACTCCCTGCTATAAGCAGAAAAACTACAAAGTTTAGTCTCAAAACACCGGCTACTAATGTCAGCGGATCACCGATAACCGGTAACCATGAGAAAAGTAAAATAGGATAGCCATATTTTTCACCGTACTTTAAACTGTTTGAACCAACTTTTGAGTTTTGAAGTTTTGTATGTGTCTTTTCATATAACCAGTAGCCGAACCAGTAATTAACTATGATAGCACTAACGTTACCGATAGATGCTATTGTTATAGCCGTTTGTTTTGGCATGTCGTTAGCGATGGCTGTTACAAAGGCAACTTCAGAAGAGAAAGGAAATATTGTAGCTGCCAAAAATGCTGAAAAAAACAGGGCGATTTCTGACATGGAAGCTCCTATAATGAAGACTTAATATTCTCTATTATTGAAGCTATTAAAGTATCTCTAGCTTCTTTTGAAGCCCAAGCGATGTGCGGAGTTATATATAAGTTCTGTTTGTTTTTCACACCAAGAAGAGGATGGTTCTCTACCATCGGCTCTTTTGCTAAGACATCCAGACCAAAAGATATATTTTTCTCATCTATTATTTTAACTACTGCATCTTCATTCACGATTCCACCGCGACCAAGATTTAAAATAACCGCGCCGTCTTTACATGTAGATAGCTGTTCATAATCAAGTAAGTTATTAGTTTTCTCATTTAGCGGTGCATGTATAGAGATAATGTCACATGTAGTTAAGAGTTCATCTAAGTTTAAACGAGTATAAGGCTGTGAATGGTTTTTGCCACTTGTCGAGTAGTAACAAACCTCTGCACCAAAAGTAGTAGCTAGTTTTGCTACACCTTGACCAATCTCACCTAGACCGATTATCCCCCATTTCTTGCCTTTTATCTCAAAGAATGGACGTGATATGTCTGTAAAAATAGGACTATGTGAATAACTTCCATCCTTGACGAACTCGTCATAATAACGCGACTGACCTACAAGATAAAAAAGCATAGAAAAAGTGTGCTGTATTACAGAATCAGTTGAGTAACCGGCTACATTCTTAACTTCAATTTTTCTTGCCGCTGCAGCTTCAAGGTCTACATTGTTCATCCCAGTAGCAGCTACACATATAAGCTTTAAACTCTTTGCGCCTTCCATCAACTCATCTGAGATAACAACTTTGTTTGTTACGATAACATCAGCGTTTTTTATACGTTCTTGTGTTTGTTCGCCCGCTGTTGTCTGGAAAATTTGCACATCTCCCAGTGCATCAAAAGCACTTAAGTCGGTATTACCAAAAGTCAGTGCATCAAGCAGTACGATCTTCATTATACGTCTTTAACTTTTTTGATTAACTCACGAGATTTCTCTAGTGCTTTTTCAACCTTGTCAAATACAAGCGCAACTGCTAAACGACGCCCCTTGTGAGCTTCTGGTTTTCCAAATACTCTAACATATGAGTTGTCACTAAAAAGAGATTCATCCACTTCAACTACTGGTGCGTAAGAATCCACTTCAGATTTAAACGCAGCAGATGCACCATCTCCGTAAAATATAAATCCAAGTGGAAGTCCAAGAACCGCACGCAAGTGAAGTGCAAACTCACTCTGGCTTTGAGTGATAAGAGTTACCATACCAGTATCATGTGGACGAGGAGAAACCTCAGAGAAATAAACCGTGTCACCTTTTACAAATAGCTCAACTCCAAAAAGACCCTGACCGCCTAAACCATCAGTAATACGTTTTGCAATATCTTGAGCATTCTCTAGTGCCTTAGGAGTCATCTGCATAGGCTGCCAAGAAAATACATAGTCACCATCACGTTGTTCATGTCCTATCGGCTCACAAAATACAGTCTCATTACCGTTTCTTGCAGTTAAAAGTGTGATCTCATAGTCAAAATCTACAAAAGCTTCAACGATCAATTCGCTTGCATCACCGCGAGCTTCCTTTGCTTCTTCCCATGAATGTGGGATATCTGCTTCGCTTCTTGCAACACTCTGACCATGACCGGATGAGCTCATAACAGGTTTTATAACAACAGGAAAACCAAGCTCCTTTGCCGCTTCAAGCAGACCATCTTGTGTAGTTACAAACTTATAAGGTCCTGTTTTTAGTCCAAGCTCTTCTGCTGCAAATGTACGGATGTTTTTTCTGTTCATAGTCTTAGAGACTGCGTCAGCATTAGGAATAACATTGAAACCCTCTTTTTCAGCCTCAAATAGTGCATCAATAGATAGTGCTTCTACCTCAGGTAAGATGAAATCAGGTTTTTCTTTTCTGATGATCTCTAAAATAGCATCTTTATTTTGCATGTTCACAACATACGCGCGATGAGCTACTTGGTGTGCAGGAGCATTTTCATACTTGTCAACTGCAATAGTCTCAAGACCTAGTCTCTGAGCTTCTATAACAACTTCACGTCCAAGCTCACCAGAGCCGAGTAACATTACTTTTTTTGAGTTTGATTTAAGGGGTGCAGAAAATTTCATTGATGTTTTGTCCTAATGTAAAATAATAGTGAGATTATAACAAAACGAGATATAAAAATAACTAAAGGAAAAGATTCCTTTAGCAGGCTAAACAATAATTTATTATCGTTTTAGTCCTATTAGAGTCTCAAGAAGAGTATCAGACGTAGTGATCGTTTTACCGTTTGCCTGATAACCACGTTGAATAATGATCAGTTGGGTCAGTGAGCGTGAGAGGTCAACGTTTGAAGCTTCAAGTGCCGCCGCTTGGATAAATCCACGCCCAGCAGTAGCTGCCGTACCGATGATAGGATCACCAGAGTTTGCAGTCTGGATAAACACATTTCCTCCCTCAGTAGATAGACCCTCGTTATTTGTAAACTTAGCCATACCGATCTGTGCAAGACCGAACGAGCGACCGTTTGAGAATGAACCAACTAATGTACCGCTTTGATCGATCCTGATACCAACTAAATCTCCACCGGTATAACCATCCTGAGATATTCCTGATGTAGCTGAAGTACTGTCAAAACTCGTCATCCCGTCAAACGAAGACCCAGTACCCATACTTAAACTTATCTGCTGATTAGGGGATGAACCATTATTCGCACTAAATGAGATATTTGGTGGATTATAAGTAGATAAAGAACCGTCGTTATTAAATCTTACACTCCCTGTTTTCTCATCGTATGGATATACCGTATCAATAGTTGCAGGTGATGGTACAGAGATCTTCATATCCCAAGTAGCACCTGTAGTTGAATTAACAGCCACTTTTCTAAACTCCATTCTAAGTGTGTGTTTTGAACCGAGTGAATCAAATACATCGATAGAGCTTGAATGAGTTGCGGCATTAAAACTATCAGAAAATGCACTACCTCCATTACCAACAGTTAACACTGAACTCATTGAGTCCATAGAATCAGTAAAACGCACATTTTCTGTAGTTCCTGCATCCGTAATGGCTGTAATATTAAGTGATACATCATAATCTTCAGTAGCAGTTCCACCAGGATTTTTTATAACAAACTTACCTTCCTCATTTACTTCTATAGTAACATTACTGAAAACACCATCATAATCATGATCTTGAGCCTGTTCTTCTAGCGCAGAACGTAGATCTGCCATAGTTTGAAAAGTTTTATCTATACCAGAAGCACTTGAACCACCAGTTGAACTGTATGAATACCTAAATGCTGTATGACTTGTGTTACCTGCAAGTAATGCTGCTCCAAAAAGCGGTGTATCGGTAATAGTACCAGCAATTGCAAATTCACCTGTAGAACCAGTATCAATTGCATAAATATTATGAGAAGCGGTGGAAGAATCATTAGAATTTATAAGATTGATTGCACCTGTTGTAGAGTCATATGAAGCCTCAACACCAGTTATTGCAGTTTGAGCATTTATAGCTGACTCTATTAGTGCCCCATTTACCGCGCCTGAAGCACCGGCGGTGGAGTTCGCACTTACATTTATGGTAGTACCATCATCCAAAGTAAAATCTACAGAGAATGTTTCTATACCTACAGTAGCTGGTACTGTAGCCATTAACTGATGCGTTGAATCTGTAAAAGATGCCCATATACCTTGACCATCTTGAAGTGAAAATGCTTCACCAGTTCCATCAAACATTACACCCAGATCACCTGAATTTATTGGGTTTCCATTTGAGTCTATTGCTGCAGGTTCAACTGTACCAGAACCACTTGGAATCTCATAAGCAGGTGAAAAGTTTATAACCTCTGGACCAGAGTTAAGGTTAGCTTTTAGTACAACCGTTTCTGTAGCCGATGCAGGTGTTGTAAGACCCGGTGCGATATTAATGTTAGTAATTGGTGCAGTCGAGTCAACTTTTCCCGTGTCTTCATCTCTTAACCAACCTTGAACTATATAACCGTTGTTATCAACAAAGTTACCCTCCGCATCAAACTTAAAGTCCCCTGCACGAGTGTATTTGTAAGTGTTACCACCATCAGGTGATACGATGTAGAAGCCATCCCCTTGAATAGCAACGTCGGTATTTTTATCTGAGTTTTGCACAGAACCTTGAGCGAAGATCCTTGTCATTGAACTAACAGTAGTACCAAGTCCGACCTGAACAGGGTTTTTACCCCCAAGCTCACCCTGAGGTGCCGTAGCGATAGCCTTTGTCTGAGATAAAAGGTCTGAAAAGTTGGCACGTGAGTATTTATAACCTACCGTGTTAACGTTTGCAATATTGTTTGATTCTACATCCATCGCAATTTGATGTGATTGTAAACCGGAAACACCGGAAAAAAGTGATTTTAACATTTTAAATCCTTTTGGATCTATCCCCTTTTGAGATAGTTATATTAGTAAAAAATATGTAGCATTAAGCGTTCCAACTTTTGTGAAACTCTTATGCACCCATATTTAAAGCTTTTTGCATCATCTCATCAGCCGTTGTGATAGATTTTGAGTTGGCATCATAAGTACGCTGAAGGATAATCAGTTCAGTCATAGCAGTATCCATGGTTACGTTTGAGTTTTCAAGTCTGTATGTAGCGAGCTCGGCTCCGATGACATTTTCACCATCTTCATTTTGCATGAAAAATGCTTCACCGCTATTTGTGGTCTCTCTAAAGTTTACACCGCTTGCACGCTCTAAGCCTAAGTTATTTCTAAAGTGAAACACACCTATTTGAGCGACCGAGACCTGCTTACCGTTTGTAAATGTTGCGACCACTTCTGCATTTCTGTTTATATCATAGCCAAGTAGGTCTCCACCGATATTACCGTCTGAGCTTGATGATGAGGATATTGGTGAATTGCTTATAGAGACTACACCGCTATAATCATCTCCTAGATTCAAAGAGACCTGCGCACCGTTGTTGTCTATGCTTGTAAGTGTAGTAGAGTCAAAAGCACCAGAACCATCAAAATTTATGACACCACTTTGAGTATCATATATAGTTAAACCGTCTAATGATTCAGCTGTAGCTACTACATCCCACTGTGTCCCTGTCGCTGTTGTTGTCGGGTTTGAAAATGTAAGTTTAATATGGTTTTTGTTTCCCTCAGGGTCTATACCACTAGCACCTATGGTTCTAGTTAGATTTTCAGTACCGATATTTCCTATAAAATTCGCATATGTAGTTGACTCTGGTGGGTATGTTAGAGTATTTGGAAAGCTAAGTTTTTCAACCTCTCCAACATCTCCTAGGGGTGCATCTTGTGAATCATTTGTTACTATTAGATTAGTTAGATCAATATTTCCAGCCATAGAACCAAGTACGTATTCACCCGTAGGTGTTACTAGATCTGAATTTTGATCAAAAGTAAAAGCACCTGCACGAGTATATAATGGCCCACCGTTTGAATCAACTACACCAAACCAGCCATCACCCTCTAGTGCCATATCCGTACTTCTATCTGAGAGTGCAAATGAACCTGTCTCTGTATTCATTGTGCTTGATTGAACTCTTGTACCAATACCTATAGAACTAGGATTTACCGAGTTTCCCCCTACAGATGATAAAGAGTCTTCGAATAAGTTTGCAAACTCAGAGTTGTATCCGCGAAAACCAACCGTTGAGATATTTGCTATATTGTTTGATGTTATATCTATAGCTGTTTGGTTAGATCTTAAACCTGAAAGACCTGTATAAAAAGCTTGAGTCATCATAATAAACTCCTTAGTATACTTCTTTAACCTGATCTAAAGGTACATAGTTTGAACCAACTTTAACAAAAGCTGCACCATCTTCAAATCTAACAGACTCGATAGGGTATGCTCCCATTCTTGTAGTTTGTGCATTTCCATCTGGGTCGTTATAGCTTGCAGTTACATAATAAACACCGCTATCTGCACTAGCTCCACCTGCTAGTTCTCCATTCCAATCAAACTGGTATACACCAGCATCTCTTTTATCGGCAGGATCCCCATTTGCATCTTCAGGCATTGTAATTGGTATTGTGGATACAACATTACCTTCGGTATCTAATATCTCTACATTTCCACTTGCTATACTCTCAGGAAAGTAAACTTCAAAAGATGAAATACTACCTTCGTCATGTGCAATAGCATTACTACCTAGATCCGCAGTTTTCCCAATAGCGGCAATAGTAGAAAATTGTTGTGAGTTACCAAGAGAACCTGCTAACTCTTCAAGTGCGGTATTAGTATTCTCAGCAGACTCTAAAGAAGCAAGTTGTGAAGTTTGCGTTAATATCTTTTCACTATCCATTGGTTCAGTAGGATCTTGATGTTGAAGCTCAACTAAAAGAAGTTTCATAAAGTCATCTTTACCTAATGCCGTTTTATCTTTGGCACCAGTCGAAGCTGTGCCAACTACACCATTTGTTGCTAAATTATCCCCGTATGAATTGATAGCCATGATAAATCCTTTATGCGTAGTTTGGAACTACTATTTCAAGTGAGCTTAGTACTTCTTCGTTTTGTTCTTCACTTTCAAAGTAACTGTACTCTTGACTTGCTTGTTGGTTTTGTCTCTGATTTTGACCTTGGCTGTTAGCCTGGCTACCATCAGATGAACCACTATTAAAATTCAATGTAGCATTTTGTATTCCATTATTTGTTAACTGTGCCCTTAGATCGTTTGCATTCATAGCCAAAGCATTGATCGCTGCGTTGTTTGAGCTTATATTTACATGTAAATTTTTACCGCGTTGAATAACTGTCAGGTCAACCTCTCCCAACTGTTGTGGGTTTAGTTGAACTTTTATTCTAGTAAATGGAGCTTTATAATTATCTATAGCTTGTTTAACATCATGTGAAAGATACTTAGCCATCTGTTTAGCTTCATTTATCTTAACTTCAAAGCTATCTGCTTTTGGCGCGTTAAAGGCATCAACTTTTGAACTGCTAGACGACTCACTTGAATCCCCTCTAAGAAGTGATTCTAAAGATCTTTGAGCTTCAGTTGTAGCACTTGGAGCTATAACTCTTGCTGTTGCAACTGAAAAATCGGTAGTAAGTTTTACTCCACCGTCTTTATTTAAAACTTTTTCACCGCGAAGTAATAACTTTAATGTATCATCAGCTCTTTCTTTAGCCGTTTTTGGTTCAGGAACTTTAAACTCTCTAGCTAGCAGAGTTTGTTCAGTTGTCACAGCTTGTGTATTTTGTGCTTTAAAAAGAGGTGTCTCTTTTGGAGTAGTTACAACAGTTGAACTCTTTATCTCGTTTTTTGTTTTTGTGCTTTGTTCTTGTACATCTACATCTACATTTTGAGTTTGGGTTTTTGCTAAAGTATCTTTTATATTTGTTTTTTTTGTATTAGTTTTTACATCTACTGCATCTGAATCGACATCAATATTATTTTTTTTAACTTTAGTCTCTTCCTTGTCATCACTCTGTGTACTTACAATTACTTTAGAGCTATCAGTGTTCATAAGCTTGTCAGACTTGTGTACTTGAACTTTCTCAAGCGTTATTTTTGACATATCTACACCATATTGTTTAGCAAGATTCACTAGACCTTTTAGAGTCTGAGGCATCTCTTTAATTTGTGCATTTTTATAGCCGTCAGTCTTTGTTATCTGATCTTTTAAATAATCTTTAGCATCTTTAATAAGTGATTTTAATTCTTTGGGTGAAAGATCTTTAAAAGCAGCAGGATTCAACTCTACTGGCTCATTTTTTAAGAGTGAAGCAAGTGTATCTGATTTATTTGTTTTAGTATCTTTAGCATCTTTATTTTCTGTATCTAGTGCTAATACAAGTGCACCTTTTTTTAGCACAATAGAGTCTTTATCTTTAGCACCATGTAGTAGTTCACCAAAAGACAAACCACCTTTTGAGTCTTTTTTATCACTAGGAGTTGATAGGCTTAATGGTGATGCAGATTTTGAGTCATTTTTAGTTACAACAGCTATCATCTTTTTCTCCTTATTTTCCCGTACTTTGAGAATTTTATTTATAGTTTACGTATATAAAGCATAAAGAGTTCCAAAATATTGCCGATATGCTCTTTATGAAAAAAATATTTTTGCTGGTGATGTTTTTTGTATTGTTACATGCAGGTGGTCCATTTGACTCACCGGGGGATAAAGCTTTTGATTTTTCCGAGTTTAACACCAAACCAAACAAAGAGAATAAAAAAGCATCTGAGAATGAAAAAATAGTTTGCAGAACAGTTTGTGATAAAAAGCTATATAAAGAGCAGGTGATAGGTGATGCCATAGGTTTTTATAAAAGCTCAAAAGCCTATAAATTCAAAGGCAACCCTTTTAAATAAGTCTCTTATAAAATATTAAACTTATTCGCCTCTTCTCTACTTTGTAGTGCATGAGAATCCATCTCTACATCATCAAAAGAGATGATGTAAGTATCCTCTGGTTTTGCTTTTGTGTAAGTGAGCATTATACTAGCTGCCAAAGTTTTGTCCTCATCTGTTGCACTCTTGCTTAGAAGCCCATGCGGTCCGGGAATACCTATAGTTTTTAAGTGGTAATATTTGTCATTGTCTATATCTTGTAAAAATTCGTTTTCGTCTTTGTTTCGACCTACTACGAGTTTTGATTTGTTTGGCAATCTTAGGTGGCGACCAAACTTCATAACAGGAATATCTTTAACCTCAAAATCGTTCTCATGATTTACATAGTCAAACATCTTTTTACCAAAGTTCTCATCTGTTAAAAGACATCCCCCGCCAGGTGATTCAAAATCTTCCAGACCTATCTCACGAGCAAGTTCTAGTTGTCTATCGCGACTACGACCAGTAATGTCCCCTAGCTTTTCTCTATCTACCCAACCTTTCTCTTCCGGTATGGTAGGTTTTAAAACTTTTGCAGACATTGGACGCAAAAGAAGTCCCTCTACATCACCATCTTGTAAAACGGTTTGAAGTGCATCTTTGTTTTGACTCATCGGGCGCTGTCCTAAAACTTCACCACTTATTAAAAAGCTGGCGCCCTCTTCTTCCATTATGCGTTTTGCCACTGCGAACATCTTTGCATGACAGTCTATACAAGGGTTGAAGTTTTTACCGTAACCGTGTTTTGGAGAAAAAAGAACATCTTGAAGATACTCGTTCTCTATATCAATTATCTTAAACTCTGCACCGACCTGTTTACACATACTTTCCATATGCTCACGTCTGTCTTTAGTACTTCCAAAACCTGTAGATATATTTACTGCTACTACATCTATACCTTGATCGATTATAAGTTTCATCGCTAGTGTGGAGTCTAGTCCACCTGAGAAAAGAGCTATTGCTTTCATTTGTTTCCTTGTTAAGGCCCCCATGATCTATTATGGACTCACCTAAAATATAATGGAATTTTAGCATAATTATATACATCCTGGAACTATGTCTATGAGTTTTACAGGTACAAGTTCGTCTGATAATATTGGTTATGAAAATTTTCAAACTGTTCAAAACGATGATGGTTCAGGAAACTTAACTACAAGCATAGATGGAAGTATCTCTTTAGACTCAGACTTAACACCTTGTGCTAACGGTATATATGAATTTGAGACTATTACACCTTTAACAGCTACATATTCAGGTTATGCTGGTGGTGTTGTAAAAATAAATGGTACTACATTCAGCTTTAACACTGACGGTACGGCAGATATAACTTATGCTGATGGTACTACTACGGCTGGAATAGTACCTAGTTCTACTGTTAGCTGTAACTAATAAAGCTTTTTTAGTGGGGTCTTTCCCCACTTTCTTCTTACATAATCTATAAATCTACAATATAATTAATATTAAACTTTAATCAAAATTAAGATAAAATTTCATAAAAATTTTCAAAAAGAGTAGCATCATTAAAATTCTAATATTTTTACTAAGCCTTAGTCTAACTGTTCATGCATTTAATGATTTTACTCAAAAATCTATACAAGATGAGATTCATCAGTATCACATACAAGAGTTATTAAACAAAAATTATAAATCACTTGATGATGATCTACATAAAGACTATATACCTAAAGATATAAACGTAAACGAACTACTTGAAGCAAAAGATAAAAAACTTATAGAAGACTCTCTTTACATGCAACTAGGTATGTGGACAGTAATGGGGCTATTATATGTAGCTCCTGAATCTGTTAGTAAATGGACCGAGGAACAAAAAGAGCTAGGTGATTTAGGTAACAAATGGAATCAAAATGTAAAAGACGGTCCTGTTGTTGATGAGGATGACTTTGTTATCAACTATGTTGGGCATCCAGTATCTGGAGCATACTACTATGTAGTGGCTAGAAATGATGGTTATGGATGGTTTGGCTCTTTTATGTATTCAGTTTTTGTTTCAACATTTGTCTGGGAGTATGGGTATGAAGCATTTGCTGAAATACCATCTATACAAGATTTGATCTCAACTCCTTTAGTGGGTTCTATTATGGGTGAGGGGATGTATCATTTAGAAAAAATGCTGGATGAAAATGGCGGTTTAGTGTTTGGTTCTAAGACCTTGGGGAATGTTTGCTATGCTTTTTTAAACCCTTTTGGCAGACTCGCTGATAGTTTGAACTTTGGAGGATCTACGACTATGAGATTTCAAACATATCAAGTATCAAATGCATACGATCAAAACAGATATAACAAGATCATAAATAAACCATCTCCATATGAGACATATAATTACGGTGTAGTGATCAAATTTGAGTTTTAAAATGAAGATATTAATTACGCTTTTATTTTTTTGTATCACTGCTCTTAGTGCCTCAGAAGAGCTATTTGAGCTTGAATCATTTAACTATAGTATGGAAAATGATGCCGTGGTAGATACAGACTTTGGGTATACCCACGGTGCTAAGATAGCGCTTATGTATTACAGGGGTAATACTACAAACAGCTATCTAAATATACCATTTACATCTTATGAAAGTACAAATAACTTTATCTCTATTGCTTACGCAAATCAGATGTATAACCCATCAGATATAAATGAAACCGCCTTAATAGAAGATGACAGACCATATGCCGGATACTCATACATAGAAGTGGGACTACATCAAAGTACAAAGAATAACTTAGATTCACTTACTGTTGAACTAGGTGTTATAGGTCCATCATCAGGGATGGAATCTCTTCAAAACAGCATACATGATAAAATTGATGCGAACCATGCTAATGGATGGGATAATCAATTAAAAGATGAATATATATTTCAACTGAATTATATGCATAAATGGCGTCAAGTTTATGATGACATAGCTAATCTAAACAGTGTATTAGTACCATATTTGGGTGCTGAATTAGGAAACAAGTCTACAAAGATTAGTGCTGGAGCACTTTATAGAATAGGTTTGAATATTCCAAGTGATTATGGAGTAAACTCTATGAACGAAGGCAGTTTTTCATCTGTACCGACACACTCTAAGAGTATTGTCAATAGCTCATCAAAATGGAGTATCTACTTAAATCTCTCAGGTGGTGCGAACTTGGTGCTTAGAGATATTTTTTTAGACGGAAACACATTTAAAGATTCACATTCAGTTGATAAAAACACACTAAATGCTTATGTGATGACAGGTATTACATTTAAGTACAAACATTTTTTACTTGATTTTTTTCATAACTACTATACTAAAGAGTTTGATAACAGAGCTTTAAATGAGACATATAAAGGTTATAGCTCCATAATCTTTACATATAATTTTGAGTAAACTATCTTAGCTTAGCCATAAGCCCTTTAAGACGTCTGATCTCAAAAGCTTTTTGCTCAAAAGATATATCTTGACGCATATTGATCTTTTTCCATTCGCGGTTGTAGTGTTTAGATAAAAAAGTATTAAGCTCGGCTTGAAGCTCATTCTCATCTTCTATAACTTTTATACTCTCATCTACAGATATTGCCATGATCATAGGGTCGTCTTTTTGGTTTGAGATAAGCAGTGAAAGTTCATTTTGATGGAACTGAAGTAATGATGGGTCTAACACATCTAACACCTGGTCTAACATGTGAGGTTTTTCCAAAAGTGTTTTTATAAGTGTCAACTCCCAGGCATCACGGTGCGTAGAGTTATTTATAACTGCTTTATTTGTGTTTTGGACATTGTTTGTTTGGTTAGCCAGTCTTACAAATGACGGGCTTATGGAGAGTCTCGAAGCTAAGTATGTTTTATACTCCTCTTGAAGTATAGGTGAAAGTGTTTTAAGATAGGCTATAGCTTCTTGCATACACGCTTCTTTTGCTTTTGGATCTTTTAGATCATAGAGTGATAGTATCTCATCTAACACAAACTCTATAAATGGCTTAGGGGAGCGAAACATAGTCGCTAGTTGATCAATATGCCCATTTTTTACCATATCAGCAGGGTCCAGTCCGTTATCAAAGATAACAACACCACCGCTAAATCCGCCGGCACTTAGAAGTTTACTTGCTTTTAGCGCGGCAGCTCGACCTGCATTGTCTCCATCATAAGCCATGATGACTTTTGGCTCGCCCTTTCTTAAAAGCGGTAAGTGTTCAGGCGTAAGGGCAGTACCCAAGGTTGCTACAGCATTTGAAAATCCCGCTTGATGAAGCATGATAACATCAAGATAACCCTCTGTTATAATTATCTGTTTTGTTTTATGCAGCGTTTGTTTGGCATGGTTATAAGCATATAAAAGGCGTGATTTATTAAAAAAAGGTGTCTCTGGGGAGTTTACGTATTTTGCTTGATGTCCACTGATCGTTCTACCACCAAAACCTACTAACGAGCCGTTAGCTGAGTGTATGGGGAATGTTATACGCTCTATAAAACGGGAAAAGTATCTACCGCCTTCATAACCGACTACACCCATATCTACAGCCTCTTTAAGCGTGAACATGTGTGATGTTATATAGTTCATAGTAGACTGGGAATCTGGCGCGTAACCAATACCGAACTTCTCAACACTGCTCTCATATATGCCACGCTCAGTTAGATAAGCTACAGCATCCTGACGTGATGTAAGCAGGCTCTGGTAATATTCGTTTACTTTATCCATAACCTGTGAGCGTGGTTTGTTATTTTTGTTATCTGTGTATGAGAGAGTAAAGTTGTAAGTATCTGCTAGCTTCTCTATGGCTTCTGGGTAGTTTAACTTCTCATACTCCATAGTGAACTTAATGCTGTCACCACCAGCTCCACAACCAAAACAGTGATATATCTGTTTTGAAGGACTCACAACAAATGATGCTGTCTTTTCATCATGAAAAGGGCATGGTGCTTTAAAATTTGCACCTGCTTTTTTCAGCTCAACATATGAGCCTACTACATCAACAACGTCAAGTTGTGCCTTTAAGGCATCTATGGACTCTTGGGTAATCATATACGAATTATATCTACATGTAGCTTATTTATCACCGCTGATCATATTTGAGATAATCCCTTTTTCATCATTCAATTCAGCGACTACTACACCACCGATATGTAATATAACAAAATACATTATGAAGTTAAAAACAAATTCATGTATCTCTTTGATGTCATGCGCAAAATCTTTACTAAATCCCATATCTTTATAAAACACCAAGAAAAGTCCACTTAGAGTCATAAAGAAAAGCGTAACATACAAGATATAGTATAAAACTTCTACCCCTTTTTTATGTAAAGACAAGTTTGAAAACTTCTCTTTGTTTTTGGAGTTTGTAAAGAAAAGATAGATCCTATATATAACTAAAAAAGATAGTGCATACCCTAAGATAATATGCCACTCCCACATACCGGCACGAATCGCTTTTGCTATAACTACTGCTTGGTCTTGTGTTATCTGAACTCCAAATTCAGACAACTTCGTCATGATCAACTCAGAATTGCTTCGCCAGCTTAAAAAAGTTTTTCTTAAAAAAACAGTCCCAAGTAATCCCAATACAACTATTGCGTTTAACCAATGCCATAACCTAAAGCTTGAAGAGTATTTCATAGAATATCCTTTTTACATGTATTTTAACTATTTTCATATTATAAAGTTAATACGTCAACATGTAGATTTTAAAGAGATGCAAAATTACATAAACTTATTATATTTATAATTTAATACTATTTTTATTAGTAAAAGATAAAATTTCGCCATAATATATAAAAGGAAAAATATGACAAAAAAATTATTAGTATCGATATTTATAATATCTTTATCGATATCTGCATCTGCTTACGATAATACTAAGGCTGCATCATTGAATAACTTCTACTCAAACTTTACCCATAAAGCTTGTGCTAACTCAAAGCTGTTTATTGAAGCTGAAGAAGTTATAAATACTATTGTCAAAAAACAAGACTATGTTTTGCTAGATCTAAGGACCAAAGCTGAAAAATCGGTAGTATCTATCAGTGATAAAAACAGTTTAAACATTGAACTAAAAGATCTATTTAAAAAAGAAAGTTTAGATAAATTACCAAAAGATAAAACAATATTTGTAGTTTGCTACAGCGGGACTAGAGCTGTTTTGGCTGCTCCTGGGTTGCTACAACTTGGATTTAAAAACATTCAAGTTATTAAAGGCGGTTTTGTAGCTTTAGCCAAAGCAAACACTGTTAAAAGTTCATTTGTTAAATAAAATTAGGCGAATAAGATTAATTTAGGTATAATTTCAGTTCAAATTTTAAAAGAAAGTGGGTGATGTGATATGCCAGGTATAGTACTACGTGCAGATGATAACTTTGATGCATCTTACCGCCGTTTCAAGAAGCAGACTGACCGTAACTTAATCGTTACAGAAGCTCGTGCTAGACGTTTCCATGAAACTGAAACTGAAAAGCGTAAGAAGTTCAAAATAGCATCTCGTAAGAAAATGCTTAAACGTCTTTATATGATGAGACGTTACGAATCACGCCTATAATATTAAGCCTTCGGGCTTAGTATTCATCTTTAACAATAATTTTTCCCTTACTTTATCAAATGCTTTAACGAGTATTCAACAAGTTTAGAAGACAATTCATAATTCGAATCTACTATCTCTACATGTCTAGTTTTATTTAGATAACCTTTTTCCTCATCAGAATCAACTTTAACTACTATATTGACCTCACTGTGATATTCTTTTAACGCATCTATTATAAGCATCTTTTTATGCTCACTTTGTACCGTTAAAATAACACTAGAACTCTCTTCTAACTTCAAAGATTCCATAACGGGAAGTTTATTGAGGTGTCCAAAATATGCCAAATACCCTCTTTTTCTAGCCGTTAATACATGTTGGAGATTATCTGAGATTATAACAAAGTCAATCCCCTTCTCTTTAAGCTCTTTTGCAACTGCCTTACCAAGTGTCCCAAATCCTGCAATAATAATATGGTTCTTCTTATCAATAGGTGTAATAACATCTGCTTCATAGAACTCTTTTTCAAAGTAAGAGGATATTTTATAGATATTAGTCAGAATAAACGGACTTACTATCATAGTTAAAAAGATAATTATTAGTAATAAGTTTGCCAAGTCGTTATTAAGAAGCTGTTTTGATGAAGCCATATCGAGTACAACAAAACCAAATCCACTTACTTGTGAGAGTGCAAGACCAGTTTTTACAGAAGTATTCGTATCATCTTTTCGTTTTACTATAAAGTATATTATGATCGCTTTTACGATCATGACCAATATAAATAGCAAAGCTACTTTATGAAGATTTGATACAAGATAGACCATATCTATCTTAGTACCCACACTAAAGAAAAATATGCTTAAAAGCAAGTTCTTATAACTAAGGATGTCTGATTCCACTTTGATGTTGTACTTGGTATCCGCTATAAGTACACCAGCTAAGAACGCACCCATAGAATATGTAAAACCTATCTCATGTGTCAGTATAGACATACCTATCACGATTGTAAATATCGCACCTAAAAATATCTCTTCTATCTGTGTATTTGCAGCGAACTTGAGTATTGCATCTACTACTCTTTCACCGATGTAAAAAACAAATGCCGTAATAAATGCAAGTGCTACGACTGTTTTTAATATAACCTCTGTTATAGATATATCTGAGCCATGTGATAAGAAACTGATCAAAAGAAGTATTGGGATCACTGCAAGATCTTGAAAGATAAGTATGCCAACTACCTTTTTACCATAAGGAGTCACTATATCCTTAGACTCTTGCAGATAAGGCATTATAATAGCAGTTGAAGAGAGTGAAAATGCCAAAGATATGATTATAGATGTTTGAGCATCAAGCCCAAAGATATAAAAACAAAAAAAGAAAAACAACACCGAGTTGAAGGTCATTTGAAGGGCACCCGATACAAACAGCGTATCCTTCATCTTTTTTATTTTCTCAAAACTTAACTCTAATCCAATAGTGAACATCAAAAATACGATACCAAACTCTCCGACCAAGTTAAGTGCATCGATTTTGAGCGTATTAAAATTAAAAAGGTAACTAATTATTATACCTGTGAATATATATCCTACAATGTGCGATACATTGTATCTTTTGAATAAAATATTCATAAGCGTAGCTAAAAATATAGTTGCAAAAATAGCTAAGAGTAAAGTCTCCATAAAGGTAGTTATATTCTTCCGTAAATTTCGTTGTAAAAACTAAGTGCGTATCTATCGCTCATAGAAGCTATATAATCAGCTATAACTCTGTGTTTATCTCTGATATCTAGTTGAGCATAATAATACTTAGGAAGCATCTTATCTTCATCCTTAAGAGCTTTATACATACCCTCAACAGCTTGCTTACCCGCATACATCTTTCTAACTATATTTTTATGTTGATACATCTTAGTAAAAAGAAGCTTTTTAAGTTTTTTAATCTTTGTCTCCAACTCTTTATCAAACCCGATAGGTATCTCAGTCTTTGCATCAAATGTTGCTGAGAAGACTTCTGAGTTATCTACCTTATCTCTTGAATAATCAAGTAAAGAGTAGACTAAGTGATTAATCAAGTGTGAACTAAAACGGTATCTAAACATCTCATCATTTTCTTCACCAACACCTTCAGCTTTTACCTTTTCAAGTATTTCACATGCAAGTTCACTCTCTCTTAGATCTTCAAAGGTTATGAAACCTGAGTTTACACCATCGTCTATATCGTGACTCATATATGCTATCTCATCCGCACGGTCAACTACCATAGCTTCTATGGACGGATGAGTTTCAAGATTGAACATCTCATCTATGTTTTTTGGCAAGAAAGATTTTTTATATGGATATGAATGTTTTAGGATACCCTCTAAGGTAGCAAAAGAGAGGTTTAGTCCATCAAAGTCTTTATAACGTTTTTCTAACTTTGAGACTACGCGAAAAGATTGGTAGTTATGTTCAAACCCATTTTTAAAACCATCACGCTTTAGACACTCATCTAAAGTGTCGCCGCCTATATGACCAAAAGGTGTGTGACCTAAGTCATGTGAGAGAGCTATAGCTTCAGCTAAAGACTCGTTTAGTCCTAGGTTAGATGTGATAGAGCGAGCTATTTGAGAAACCTCGATAGAGTGAGTCAGACGTGTACGAAAGAAATCTCCCTCATGGTTTAAAAAGACCTGAGTCTTATACTCAAGCTTTCTAAAACTGCCGGAGTGAATGACTCTGTCTCTATCTCTGGCATATGGGTTACGGAAATCTTTGTCTATCTTATAAAAGCGCTCATAAGGTTTCATAAACCAACCCTATGCTTTTTTAATGAACTCAGTTTTTAAAAAGATCTTTGTTCCGTTCACACGACCCTCTACATGTGTCTCATCATTAGGAGCAAGTGCAATTCTTGTAACTGTAGTACCACGTTTTGCAGTAAAACCTGCACCTTTAACATCCAAGTCTTTCATAATGACTATACTATCACCGGCTTTAAGCTCTACACCGTTACAATCTTTATATACAAGTTTATTTTCTTCTGCAGATATAGCCTGATCAGCGATTTTTTGCTCATCTTCTTCTAGGTACATCATATCAACCATATCTTGACGCCCTAATTTACTAAGAAGTATATAACTTAACACTTTTGCAGCTGAGCTCTCGCTCCACATAGAATCATTTAAACAGTTAAAGTGATTTTCATCAAGCTCACCGCTTGTGATCTGAGAGTTACAGTTTGAACATAGTGTTACTATCGCATCTGAAGGTTCGATTGTATACTCTACTAAACCTTCATCACTTCCACATAATTCACATACATTATTCATTTTTTTCCTTTATGCTACAAATAGTTCAACGGGTAAATATTTGCAGTGTATTCATTTTTTTAAATACTAGAATTATACCGAAATATTAAGATACGACTTACCCTTTAACTACTTTGTTTCTTCCACTCTCTTTAGCTTTATACAAAGCATTATCAGCACGTTTCATGGTTGCAAAAGGATCTTTGTCGTTTTTGGAGTTTTGCACTATTCCCACAGATATATTGATAAATATCTTCTTATTTTTTTTGTTTCTTACAATAAAAGGCGTAGTGGCAATAGTCTCTCTAAGCACATCTGCGTATATAGCCGATTCTTTTAGATCTCTTGAATTAAAAAGAAGAGTAAACTCTTCACCACCGTATCTGTAGGCTTTTCCGCCACCCTCGATTTGTCCTAGCTTAGATGCTACCATTTTTAGTACTTCATCACCCGTATCATGTCCATAGGTATCGTTAAATTTTTTAAAAAAATCTATATCTACCATAGCTAATGTATATCTTCTACCAAGTTTAGCCATATCTTCTATAAGTGCGCGTCTACCTGGAAGTGATGTTAGCTCGTCATAAAATGCAAGCCTATAAGCTTCTCTGACTAATAGGACCAATATTATAAGTACAATAGCAATAAAGCCTACCTCTAAAACCTTGTCTGTTTTTATAAAATATAGAGTTGAATAAAACGATATAAGTATCATCAAAAAAGAGCCGTTATACATCAAAAAGTGATTAAACATTATAAGTGCGATCATAACAAACAAAATAAACAGACCAACTATCAAACTTATATCGCTTAATGGATATGTGTTAAAGATGAAGAGTTTTATTTTAAATATACTCAAAACTGCTTCACTTGGATACTCTATAAACCATACGATAAGTCCTGTCTCAAAAACAACAAAAGCTATCTTTAGATAGCCCCAGATACTTAAAAGTCCACGCTCAGATAAAACTAAAAAAACTAAAAGATGTATAGGAAAAATAATTGATATATATTTAAAAAGAAGAGTGGCTTTAGCTGATGGTAGGAACTCAAAACCTATATATACAAGTACTAAAGGAAATAAAACAAATAAAAAGCGGTTTCTGTTAAAATGCCAAGATATGACCATAACAATAACACCAAGTATATAAAATATATACGGTGTTGCACCAAGTACGAAACTAGGTATCTTGTCTTGATAAAAAGCTAAGAGTGCTAAAACAAGTGATACTAAAAAAGGGATAGCTACATTTATAGATATATCTTTTAAATTATTCACTATTGATTAAACTCTACACTTTCATCTGGATTAATCTCTATCTTTTTATCATTGTTAAATGCTTTAGTAGCCTCGTCTTCGTTATACACTCTACACTCCACAGGTATTTGGGCATTTGGTTCAGATGCTATTTGATCACATATAGCAGCATTAAATTTTATGTTTGAACATCCACTCATAACAAACACTAAAAACAAACTTGTTATATAAAATATTTTCATTATTTACTCTTTACAATAAGATCTAGATATTTTTTAGGTGTAGCTTTTTTCATCTTCTCTGCTAACCAGCGAATTTGAAAATATGCAGCACCGCTGTCACGAAGAGTGAAATAGTTCTTCAAACTTCTAAGATTAAAAGTAACTACCATATCGACTTTTACATTATCACTGATGATGTGCTTAAAAGCATCACCGACATTACGTTTTTTCTTTCCGGATTCTAGTGCCTCATAAAGCTCTGCAGAGTCTGTGATCTCATCAAGTAAAGGAAGTGAACTCTTAGCTACCGAGATCTCGTAAAAATTCTCTACAACACTTTGCTGATATGTTAGTTTGTCAAACATAGCAGATATCTCTATACGGTTATAGTCTCTGTCACATGTCACGAACATATCAAAACCAAGTACTTTTTTTATAAAGAACTCTTTGTTTCCGCGCGCTGCAACATAAGCATTTATAACTGAACTCATAGTATAACGTGTACTTCTAACACTTATGGCTTGTATACGATGACGTGCATGTTCTTGTAATACTCCGCGACTTGTACCGCGGATAAGAAATGAGAGATTGGCATGTTCAAGTATAGAGTGGTGAAAATATGTCCAAGCAAGGTCATCTAGAAGTTTTGACTCTTCTATGGAATTTATCTCATCACACATATCTTGCGTAGGAACCGAGTCTTCTATATCTTTTATAACATCGTTCTCACTGTTTGCAAACGAGTCATAACAAGTCCTAGCTGCACTCTCAGCTACGCCGATACCTGTATCCTGCAATAATACAACTTCAGGTTTTGAATATTTTATGCCGTATTCTTCTACTATTTCCATCGAGACATCCCATATTTAGTATTAATGAATTTTACCATATTTGTCTATGCATCTGCTTAAAAATTTTATATCCAAAATGTTACCTACGCGTAACAAGGCAGTAATACTGCATCTATAAAATTTCAAAAAAATAAAATGGAGTCAAATTATGAAGACTATAGTTTTTTTCCTAGTAGTCATGTTTAATTTAAACGCGGGTACACATGTCAAAATTGTAAATAAGTTTAATAAAAATATCAGTGTAGCCAATGCTGTTATAAAAAAAGGGTATTACGATAAATATCAAGAGTATAAAAACGGTATAGAATCAACCATAAGCCATGTACATAAACTTGATATCTCTCAAAAAGAAAAGCTAGAGCTAAAAAAAGATATACAGACATATGCATCAATCATTAACAATATATACACTAAACTATATGAAAAGGCACCAAGGTTTAAAGAGCATTACAAAAACTCTACATACAATAAGTACAGCTTTAACAAAAAAATATCAAGTATAGGTTATCGTCCCATAATAAGAGCATGGTATGAACTTAGTAAAATAAAAAGTATCTATATAAAAAGACCAAGTGAAAAACTGGAGAAAAGATTTTATAAAAAATTGCAGTTTATGATTACAAACATTACGGAACTTTATCTGGATGAAGAGATAGAGGAACCGTTGTTTGCATATCTTGATAACTATAAGATGTACTTTGATGAAGTAAAAATAGGATACATGAGTGTAGACTATGAAAACATCAAAAAACTAAAACCGCTTTGTTATAAGATAAAAGCCAAATTAGAATTTTTGGACGCCATCTAAAACAGGCACAAAATCACACTCTTCCAACTCTTCACGTAAAATATCTTCACCCATTTTTCTAAAACGAGTTATAACTTGTTTGTTACCTTTTTGAAGAGGAGCTACTAGTACACCGCCATCACTTAACTGCTCAAACAGTTTTGCAGGTATCTCTTTTGCAGTAGCTGAGAAAAGTATTCTGTCATACGGAGCGTACTGTATCCAGCCATTTTGACCATCGTCAGTGCGTGTATGGATGTTATGTATACCCAAGTCCCGAAATCTCTGTTTTGCTTGAAGAGCCAAAGACTCTATACGCTCAATCGTAAAAACACCGCGAAAGAGGTGTGAAAGTACAGCTGCTTGATAACCGCTTCCACAACCTATCTCTAAAACCCTATCAGCACCTTTTGGTTCAATATACTCACTCATCTTTGCAACAGTTAGGGGTGAGCTTATCCACTGAGCTGAGCCTAAAGGCAGTGCATCTAATTTGTACGCACTGTGGGCAAAACCACTTGGAACAAACACCTCTCTGTTTGTATTTGAAATGGCATTTTTAACTGCATCACTTAGTTTAAAGTTTTTATCACATTCGTCTGCCAAACGTTTTGTTTTAGTCGCTGTTATTCTATCCAATGCCTACATCCAAATATTTTCTCATTTTTTTTATCTCTTTTTGCGAGTATGGCACATTTAAGCAAGGTCTATTCCCATTCCGTTGAACCTCACCAAAGGGTGTTATTATACCACTCTGAGCTGTACACTCATCATTAGCAGAATCACTGGCAATAACATAACACTGGTTCATAACAGCAAGAGCCTCCGTTAGTGTTTTAAAATTCTCACTTCTTAAAACACCCCACCAAGCAGGCACAAGTATAATATCACAACCCTCTAACTTTTGCCATAGTGTTTTGAAGCGGAGTTCAAAACATATAAGTATTCCTATCTTTATTCCATCTATTTCAAAGATATCTATATCTTCTTCAGCTCCTGGGCTCATATACTTATGTTCGTTGCCAAACTTAAACAGTTTTACCTTTGCCTGTTCATATATAACTTCACCATTTTTAAACACTTTTGCAAAGTTATAAACATCTTCACCGCGCCTCTCTAACATGGTTATTACTATAGTTTTGTTATGTGAGTTTTTTTTGATCTCCTGTGTAGCGTATGGAGCAAACTCACACATAGCTTCAAAGTTATCATAGTCATAACCCGTTAGACATACTTCGGGTGCTAGGACTATGGAGTTATATAAAGAGTTTTCTACATGTAGAAGAAGAGTTTGTAAGTTTTGTTTGTAGTCTTGTGTGCTTACAAAAGAGAGAGAAGATAAGTTTTTAATTTTTTACTCCTTATCTTCCTCTAGTTGTTCCACAAATACTGCGAGTAGATAATCAACACTCTCTAAAATCGTTGCATCCAACTCTTCCGCTTCTGCCTCAATAAAGTCAGTAGCCTGAAATGTTATTGCAAATGTTTCAGTGGAATCTTTTCTAAAGGTCTTTACCTCTTCGCCAAGTTCCAGCTTTAAGTAGATATAGTGTGTCTCATCTCCATCTATCTCCTCAAGAGAGACCATCATAGTAGGTGCGTCTTGTATATCAGTTTTGATAGAGTTCTTTAACAATGTTTGTTTTATTTTTTCTTTAATGCTCTCTTTTGTAGATGCTTCAAGATAAGCTACTTTATTAGCAATATAGATATTTGCTTTATCTAAACCGCTAAGGGTCCAAAAACCCGCACCGTAAAGTGAACATGTGAGCATAAAGCTTAGTAAATATTTCATTATTTACCTTTATAGAGCTTTTTCATCTCTTGTAGTTTTTTAAAATATTCTTTCTTTTTTATATATCCTGCTGTTTGAAAAAAATCTTTACCAGTGTATGGATCTATAAAAAATACCCTTGGCGTTATACTAGTTTGAAACTCTTTTGGAAAAGTCTCTATATCAAACTTTTTATCAACAACCAGTGTTACTACTTCTTTGTCAAGATAACTTTTGATCTCTTTTGAACTTAAAGTCTTTCTCTCAAACTTACGGCACCACGGGCAATAATCAGCCCCAAGAACCATCATTAAAGGTTTGTTAGCACTTTTAGCTTTTTTCAAGGCTGTTTGATAATCACGCTCAAAACCTTCACTTTTGGCAAACTCATCTACGTTTGCGCCAAATATACTTATACACATTAGTGTTAAAACAAATAATTTTTTCATATAGCATCCATCCGTTTAAAAAATAAATTACTAGAAATCATCATCAAAAGATAAAGAACCTTTTGAATAGTTAGTAACCGTACCCTCAAAAAAGTTAGTTTTTTGATCGTTGAATTTTGCAAAATCATCAACCCATTTGATTGGATTCGTAACATTATAAAGTTTTTCAAACCCTACAGACTCTAGTCTATCATCTGCTAAGAATTTTATATATTGTTCAACAATATCATTTGTTAAACCCAGTATCTGACCCTGAGTTATATACTGACCCCATTTAACCTCAAGATCAACCGCTTCTTTGAACATCTCAATAACTTCAGATTTAAGTTGCTCTGTAAATAGATCAGGTCTCTCTTTTCTAAGTGTGTTAATAAGGTTTTTAAATAGCACCAAGTGAGTTACTTCATCTCTTTGGATAAAACGTATCATCTGTGCAGAACCTAGCATCTTACCGGCACGTGCAAGTGTGTATATGTAAGTAAAACCACTGTAAAAATATATACCCTCTAATATCTGGTTCGCAAAACAAGCTTTTATAAAATTATGTTCAGTAGGTTCTTTTGAAAGCTGATCATATGTGCGAAATATTGCATCATTCTTAGTTTTAAGCATCATATCTTGACGCCATAGATCGTAGATCTCTGCAGAGTTCGTAGAGATAGAATCAACCATAACCGCATAAGACTGTGAATGAAGAGCTTCTTCAAAAGATTGACGAACAAGGATAAGGTTTATCTCTGCTGAAGTCACATAAGGATTTACATTATCTATTAGATTATTTGTTTGCAGAGAGTCCATAAATATTAACTGAGATAAAGCCTTATCATAAGCATCTTTTTCCGATGCCGTTAAATTTTTATAGTCGTTAACATCCTTAGTCATATCGACCTCTTTAGGGAACCAAGTATTGTTTAACATCACTTCCCAAAGATTATATGCCCATTGGTATTTGATATTGTTCAGCTCAAAAATACCTGTTGGATTACCACCAAATATTTTTCTATCATTCACATTTTCTGTTGATTCAGGGTTATAGATTTTTTTTCTATTCATGGTAGGGTTTCCTTATAAGAAAAATTCTTTTTTTGTGTTAATTCGTAGTCCAATATTATAACTATGTAAAGATTTGAAAAACCTTTTAAATATTAAAGTTTTTCAATACTTGGTTTAGTTACGTTTAATTTCCCTGATGATATAATCTTTAATAATATTGAGATATAATGTTTCGGTTATATTTAGTTATAACTATGCTAAAAAAGGATGGTAATATGGGTTTATTTGGAAATAGTGGGATCTCTCCTGCGGAGTACGATCTTGTACAGAATGAGAATCAATCTCTAAAAAATGAGAACAAAGAGCTTCAGAGAAAGATCCATGAGCTTCAAAGCAGTATCTCAAAAGCCAAAGACGAGACTAAATGTAGTGTTGCTGATAAGTTAATGTCATCTCAAAACATCCATCTAAAAGCAAACATTGTAGATATTCAAAGTAACCTTGCAGAATCTATAGAATCTTCAAAGACTACTGTGTCAAAGTCTCAAGAACTAGTTGGAAACATAACAAGTATCTCAGACAAAACAAAAAAGATCGTAAATACTCTAGATACACTTAACGAACTCTCAGATGAATCTGTTCATACTGTAGAGAGTCTATCTTCAAGAACTGAAGAGATTACTGGAATATTAACACTTATCAAAGATATATCTGATCAAACAAACCTTCTAGCTTTAAATGCAGCCATAGAAGCTGCACGTGCGGGTGAACACGGTCGCGGATTTGCCGTAGTTGCGGACGAGGTTCGTAAGCTTGCCGATAGAACAGATAAAGCAGTTGCAGAGATAAATATATCACTTCAATCTATGAAGCAAGATGTTGACAGTATGAGTGAGCAATTCAAAGAAGTGCAAAACGGTGTGAACGGTTCAAATCAACTTATTAGTGAACTTGATGTCTCTTTACAAGAAAACTCTTCTGAGATCGAGAGTGCATTTAAAAACATCCACTATACGACAGACAGAGTGTTTATGTCTTTAGCTAAACTTGATCATATTTTATGGAAAGTTAACACTTACTACTCTGCAACTACAAAAGAGGAACAGTTTAAGTTTGTTGACCATCACAACTGCCGCTTAGGTAAATGGTACTATGAGGGTGACGGTAAAGCTAACTTCTCTCATACGCCTCACTATTCTGACCTTGAAGGACCACACTCAATCGTACATAACTCTACTCATAAAGTGTTTGACATGATAGCTAAGAACGTACCTGACGTAGAAGGCTTGGAAAGTGCGTTTAAAGAGATGGAAAATGGTAGTGATGAAGTATTTAGGATTCTTGATACGATCCTACATGACAAGGACTAATTTAAATATAAGCTTATATATTTAATGCACATATTCTACACACGTTTGATATAAAATTTTCATATTATAATTACCTCACAAAGAGAAACTTTAGATAGTTTCTCCGACTATAAAGGAGATGGTATGAGATTTTTTATACTTTTCATACTGCTAATTAGTACAATGCAAGCAATAGATCTAAAACCTTATCAAAAAAAAGTAGATTCTCTTAGTGAACTTGAATACAATGTTATTGTAAACAAAGCGACCGAACACCCATATACGGGTATATATCTAGATAACAAGAAACACGGCGTATACAAGTGTAAACTGTGTGGAACTCCACTTTATAAATCCGATGACAAATTCAACTCAAACTGCGGGTGGCCAAGCTTTGATGATGAGATAGACGGTGCCGTTAAACGGATACCAGATGCTGATGGAAGACGTGTAGAGATAGTATGTGCTACATGTGGCGCACATCTTGGACATGTATTTGAGGGTGAAAACTTTACCAGAAAGAATACCCGTCACTGTGTAAACTCAGTTTCAATCGAGTTTGAAGAAAAAAAAGCCGATGATAACATAGCTAAGGCATATTTTGCAGGTGGATGTTTCTGGGGCGTTGAGTATTACATGCAGCAGATAGATGGTGTAAAAGAGGTAATATCGGGCTTCATGGGCGGGCATGTGAAAAACCCTACATATTATGAGGTTGTAAGAACCGATACGGGTCATTTAGAGACCGTAGAGGTAATTTACGACAAGTCAAAGGTCTCTTTCAAACAACTCGCACGTACTTTTTTTGAGATACATGACCCGACTCAGGCTAATGGACAAGGTCCGGATATCGGTGCACAATATCTGTCTGCTATTTTTGTAAACAATGATGGTGAGCGTGAGACGGTAAATGGACTTATAAAAGAGTTAAAATCAAAAGGCTACGATGTAGTCACTAAAGTGATAGATGCAGACGAATTTTACCAAGCCGATGAATCACACCAAAACTACTACAACAAAAAAGGCTCACTTCCGTACTGCCACGGATATACTAAAAGGTTTTGACTAAACTCCGTAATTTTGGGAGCTCATATTTTTCAAAAATATGAAGCCCAGAAAATTACCATAGAAGGAGTTTAGTTACACTTTTATCCATTTTATTGTACGGTAATACCTACACCCAACACTACATTGCCAAAAGAGACATAGGGTGCTCCCAAAAAAGATGAAGATTTAAAAAGTCTATACACTGCTGGAAGCGGGTATTCCATTCCATTGTTCAAAATGTTTTTTATACGACTTTCATTATAGTAGTTTAGCTCTTTTACAGTTATTTTAACACCTGATCTAGAGTTTGAAAACAGATAGATACTGTCTTTACTCTCGCTAAGTGTTAGGATATCAATAGTAACACCCTCTATAACTTTACCTTTGATCACGATCTCATTATCAAAAGCCAAAACGGGGGATATGCTTAAGCATAATAATAAAAACAATCTATTAAAATAGTGCATGAATCCCCCTTTCACTTTTTTTAATATATTAAAATCCCTAATAATTATATGTAAGTTTATCTTAAAACTTCATTTTAACTAACCCACACCGGTTTTAATAAATGTAGGGCATGGTTCAAGCATCTCTATATCATTTTCTTCTTTGATCTCTTTGAGCGCTTTAATAACACCCACGTTCACTAAGCCTGAACCTATTTTTTCTATTTTTATTCTAAAACTGAAACTGTAAGGCTCCTGTGCATTTATCTCTTCTACAAAATACTCACCCTCTTCAATATTTGCGATCACGAACTTACCAGTATTGTTTGTAAAAAAGAGAGGATTCTCTTTGATCGCAGTTCTTGTTCCATCACCTGCCACCTTAAATACTTTAAATACTTTCATAGCTAACGGTTTTTCCTCTTCATCCTGTAGAGAACCTTTAGCTGAAAGGATAAATTTTGGTGATATCTTAACTAAAGAGCCTTCTTTATACTTCGAAGCTACTTTAAAACTTGTTTGATTAAGATCAATACCAAATGCAAGGTCTTTATCATCTACCGAGATCTTCCTAATACCATAATCAGTTGTAGGTATTACAACACTTACACTAGGTTCATCTTCATTGTATGATTTTATTCCCAGCGGCTTATCTTGAAGTATCTCATCATTTTTAACAAGAATAAAACTGTTTGATACCGGTGACGTTATAGCATACTCGTCATCTACAAAAGCGATAGCCGTAGCTAAGTTTATACTTCCGAGTTTATTTACATTTCCATTATATGCTTGAACTTGATTATAGTTGACATTTAAAGTATATGCCTGATCACTGTATTTTAATCTTATAGATTCTCTTTCACTTGTATTTTGATAATTTTCATACTCTAAAGTCGTATCTAAACCAAAACGTCCATCTTTTTGTATATTAACTGAAGCTCTTGCATTTGTTTTTAGTTCATCATCTCTTTTTTGTTGTTCTATACTAGCTACATATGATACTTTTGATTTAAAAGGAGTATACCTAAGTGTAAACATAGCACCGTATGACGGATCTGAGTCTGAGACCTCTGATTGATGCAGGTCTAGCTTTACATTCCAGTTATTAGTGATCTGTTGATTATAAGACAAGGTTTTAGTTTTAAATGTAGACCCTAAAGAGTAACGGTCTGAATAAGAGGCACTTAACTGAACTCCGTTTTTTAATGCATGGCTTATATTTACGTTAAAAACATTTGAACTAAGATTAACATCTGCAAGTGGATTTGAGACTATACTTCTATAGTTGTCATCTACAACATCTTGACTGATACTAATAGATGTCTTATCTATAACATTGCGGTATGCGAAACCATATTTGTATCCATAATCAAGCTCCTTAGCTTTACTTGCAATACCATAAGCTGAAAACAGACCATAATCAGTACCTATATATGCTTTATTTTCATAAGCGAACAGATCATTACTTATCTGAAGACCAGTATTTAGAGTTATATTTTTACTGAGTCCTATGTTGAAATTACCAGATAGATACTTTTTGTCTTCTTCATATGATATCCCTTGGGTAAGATCTTCAGCTATTCCTATACCTGCTGAAATACCATATGTATAAACTCCTTTTCTTAGCAGTTCATAGTAGTAAAAGTCATTAAAATTAACCTCTTTGATTTCACCGAAAATATCTGTGAGCTTTATCTTTACATTATTTAAACCTGCGATAAGCGGAAAATCTGAAAGTAAGTGTACACCTGGTTGGAGGGTCATGGTCCTAACTAGTACATCGTTTATCTTGATCTCCATCTGACTTTCATTTTTTAAAAATATCTCTTTTTGCGTAACACGTATATTATTTTGCATACGTTTTGTTACGTTATAGTGGTGTATAAATGAAAATCCAAATATATTCTTAATACCCATGTTATCAAGTCCGGTAAGTGAAATATCTCCAAAAGAATACCTGTTGTTGTCTGCAGGGGAATCTTTACTTATATAAGTAAAATCCCTTACAAAAGCTTTTTTCTTTAACTCTGCAGTTGATGTTTTTTGTTCATTTATTACAAAACCAGTATTAAAGATGTAATCTTTATAGTTCACAAATGTTTTATTCAAAATACTCATAGCTTGACGTTCTAGATTATTACCAGTTAATGTATTTGTAAAATTATCGTTTAGATAAAAATTACTTACTCCTGAGATCGTTGCAGATCTTGCATTTAATATATATTCGAACTCTTCATCCATCTCTTTGGTATTGTTAGAAAACCTTAGATTTACAGGTATAAGTAAATTTGCAGATAAGGAGATGTGTACAGCCACATCTTTCTCATCAAAGTAACTACCGATACCAAAATTATGTAATGTATCTATATCGAATCCGTGTAGGTTGAGATTTTTTTTATCAAATATCTTGTCTAGTAACTTTGTGGGTATATATTTTGCCAATGTCATTTCTAGATCTTCTTTTTGAATATAGTATTTTTTATCAATAATATTAAGACATGTATAGCGTTCGAACTTATTGTTTATAACTAAAGGGACAAGGAGATTTTTTACAAGTTCTGCATTTTTACTTTTTCCGAATATTCTTGCAAAATATTCTGCTTTAGTTTTAGGTACAGGTACTACTTCTGCTGGAGTACTAATAGTTTGATTTTGTTTTTCAACTTTTTGTTCTATCGTGGGAGTTGTCTTTGCAGTTACTTGCCCTACTATCGGAGCAATATTACTTTGTATTGATATATTTTCAACATCACTATACCCTTGTATTTTCTGTACCGGTGATTGGCACATAGTAACATTAAATACAATCAGTATTAGTAATAGATAATTTTTCAAATTTCAACTAATATTATCTACATAGCAGATACAACTATATTTACAGTAGCTGAATAGGCACCACTGACTTGATTATTTGAAAGCGAATCAGGAGTAAAAGTAATAGAACCAACACTACTTGTACCATCATTAATACCATTTGAAGCTATAAAAGGCAACCCGGCAACAATATTTGCCGAAACTGAATTAAGCATGTACGAATAAGTGACAGGGATAGTTGAGACACCGTCTACGTTTGATAAAAGTTCGGGTGTATTTGAAAATGTAATTTGGATATTGCTGTCTTTATTCGTATGTACATATAGATCTCTTGTAATAGCAGCGGGTGTGTCTCCAGGATTCATCAGACCAAAATCGATATCGTTTCCAATAAACTTTGTACCGCTGATATATGAACTGGTATCAGCAAGACCTATAACAATGAACTCACCTACAACTACATTGATAGTTAAGTATCCAATAGCTGTTGATGGTTTAGAGTCTAATACAATATCGACTGCTATAGGACCTGTAGAGTAAGTTCCCGCTGTTTGAGTTGAAGATACAGCACCTGTAGATATAGTAATATATCCCGGTGAAGTTATACCATCCCTGTACGATGGATTACCGTTAGCTATGACCTCTATCCATGTATTGTCCAAAATAGAAGTTGTAGTCCCACTACCTATAGATGTAAATGAATATGTAATCGGTATAGAATTTCCAAATCCATCTGTCAAAGCAGGGGTATTTTGAAATAGTATTTCCAACTTTCTGTTGTTTGTAGTATATGAAAATATATCCTGAACAAAATCTAAAGGTGTAGTACCGGCACTTATAGCAGTCATGTTGACGGTAGAATTTTGAAAATATATACCAGTTGATGAACTTAAAGTGTATGTAGCTACAGCCGCATAATTAGTTGGAGGAGCTGCATTTAAATTTAATAATAATGTAAAAAACAATATGAATATAGTTTTCATAATAACCCCTCTTTTAATTTGTTTTAGGTGTGATCGTTATGCTTTTAAGTGTTTTTCCTTGAAGTTGCTCATTTTTATCTAAAGTTACTACAAAACTCTCATCCGGCAATAGTCTGATACCACCAAACTTTCCAAAATCTTTTTCTGTAAGTTTTATAGAAGTTGTTGCAGTTTCAATTGTAAAATCAAAATGATTTACATGTATAAAGTGACTTGCAACTCCATTATTATGCATTTTTATAGAAATGTTACTTTTGGAAACATTTTCTAAAGTAGAAGTTATATTTGGCTTTTCTTCTTTAGCACCGACAAATAAAAGACCCTCATAACTAAATATAAATTTCATAGCCCCCTTAACTTTAGAGCCTTTACTTTCTTCTTTAAGATTTAGTGCCAGTTGTGTAGCTAACACTCTATAAACTGCTTCCTTTTGCGGTAGTGTAGACTTAGTGTAATTTACTCTTACACCCTTGCTCTCTTGTTCTTGCAATACAAATTGAGAAGGATATATAACAACATCATCTGTCTCTTCACGTATCTCTACACCATTTTCATCATGTCCAACTACTTTTAAGATAGAACATTCAGCCGCAGCCATATCTTTATCTATATTTTTAACTGTAAAAGTTAAGTTTCTACTCTTTGGGGAGTCTATTCTTTGAGTAATCGGTGTCAATTGAACCGAAAAAAGTGATTGAGCTAATATAAGCACTAAAATTGCATATTTCATGGTTAACCTTTAATATAAATTGTGCAATTAAATCGGTAATTTTGAAAAAATATTTAGCTGAAAATGTCTAAAATAGGGAGTTTGAGAAGATTAATTATAAAAAATTATGATATATTATAAAAATTATATAAAAAAAGACAGTTAAATAGGATTCATAAAGAATCCTATCTATTAGTTCGCAGCTAATGTAACGTTTAGTGTTACAGTATAGTCACCAACAGTTTGAGCACCGTCTGTTGCAGCCGGAGTTATAACAAGATCACCAACACTCACAGAACCTGCATCTGTAGTACCTACTAGAGATACATATGCGCCTGAGTCAACTGTGTATGCACCACCCATTAAGTTATAAGTAACAGCGATATCTGCACCCGCTCCTTGAAGAACACCTGCAGCAGCAGCTGCGTCATCAAGTTTCATCTTAACACCAGTAGCACTATTTGTTTTAACGAAAATATTTTTCGTTACAGCAGCCCAAGTGTCACCAGGTAATACAGATCCAAGTGCAATATCTGCACCAACAAAACGACCAGCGGCCGTAGCCTCAGCACTTACATCAGTAAAACCAACTACTATTGAATCAGATACAGTACCAGTAATTACTATAGTATCATCAGCAGCAGCGATTAATGATGTAGACATTGCAGAAACCAAACTAGCAGCCACAACTGCTTTTTTAAAATATCCCTTAACCATTTAAATCCTTTTTTTTAATTAAGTGTAGCAAACACAAATCGGCAATTATTTTTATATATAAAAATAATTTTTAACATTATTTGCATTTTTACTGCTCATATTGTATCATAAAAACTTATATATTGTAGTTTTTGTTTACAGGATCACATTATTTTATATTTTTTAGAATTAATAAAGGTAACATTTATTGGGGTAATACTACCTACAAAATATAGGCAGTATCATAGTATAGAAAGAATTATTTTCTTGAAGCGCGTTTACGTTCATTTTCTGTAAGGAATTTTTTACGGATACGAATATTCTCAGGAGTTACTTCAAGTAACTCATCATCTTCGATCCACTCTAGTGCACGCTCTAGTGACATGTCACGTGGTGGAACTAGCTTGATAGCATCATCTGCACCAGATGAACGAACATTTGATTGTTGCTTACCTTTAATAGGATTAACAGTTAAATCATTGTTTTTTGCATGCTCACCAATGATCATACCCTCATAAACTTTTGTTTGAGGTTTAATATACATAACACCGCGGTTTTGTAAGTTAAATATAGAGTATGCTACCGCTTCACCGTTCTCACTTGAAACTAGAGCACCGTATGAACGAGAATCAACTTCACCGCTAAATGGACGGTATTCTATAAATGAATGATTCATTACACCCTCACCTTTAGTATCTGTTAAGAACTGTCCGCGGAAACCGATCAATGAACGAGCAGGAATCTCAAACTCTATACGCTGGAAACCTTGACCCATTGGTACCATTGATTTCATCTCAGCTTTACGTTTACCAAGACGCTCAATTACAGTACCGCCTAATTCTTCAGGAACATCGATAACCAAGTGCTCAAATGGTTCACATTTAACACCTTCGATCTCTTTACGGATAACTTCCGGACGAGAAATCCCGAATTCAAAACCTTCACGACGCATGTTCTCAGCAAGAACAGTGATTTGAAGCTCACCACGACCTGAAACTTTAAATTTACCCTCACCAACTATTTCGTATCTCATAGCAACATTTGTAGTCATCTCAGCTTCAAGACGATCTTTTAATTTGTTTGAAGTTACATGTTTACCCTCTTGACCCGCTAGTGGAGAATCATTTACTGAAAATACAACTGTAAGAGTCGGCTCTTCAATGTGCATAGGATCTAGAGCAACAGGATTAACAGGATCACAAATAGTATCACCAACATCAATAGTCTCTAAACCAGCCATTGCAACAATGTCACCGGCTTCAGCTTCTTCTATCTCCATACGGTTAAGTCCATGAAAACCTATAAGTTTTGTAATACGACCTTTTACCATCTCACCGTCAGCTTTTGCAAGCATTACGTTATCACCTTTTTTGATAGTACCGTTAAAAATACGGCTAATACCGATCTTTCCAACATAGTTATCATAATCAAGTGTAAATACTTGTGCTTGTGTATGATTATCTTTATCGCCTTCTGGTTCAGGGATATGTTCTAAGATAGTTTCAAAGATACATTGAAAATCTCCACCCTCTTCATCCATGTCAAGTTTAGCAATACCATCACGAGCTGCCGCATAGATAACTGGGAAATCTTGTTGCTCATCTGTTGCATCCATATCAGCAAATAGATCGAACATCTCATCAACAACACGATCTGGATCAGCAGACGGTTTATCAATCTTGTTGATTACAACGATAGGCTTTTTACCCATTGCTAACATTTTCTTAACTACGAATTTTGTTTGTGGCATAACACCTTCGTAAGCATCAACTAACACTAACACTCCATCAACCATTTTTAAAACACGTTCAACTTCACCACCAAAATCGGCGTGACCAGGAGTGTCAATAATATTGATCTTATGATCCTTATAACGGATCGCAGTGTTTTTAGAAAGGATCGTTATTCCACGCTCTTTTTCTAGATCGTTACTATCCATAGCACGTTCATCATGTTGTTCATGATCACCGAATGTTCCAGACTGCTCTAACAGTCCATCAACCAATGTTGTTTTACCATGATCAACGTGAGCGATTACAGCAATATTTCTAATCTTTTGCATATTTTGTTTCCTCGATATTTTGGAAAATTTTTCTAAAGATATTAACCCAAAAAGAGCACTTCAGATATTTTTCGCGATTATACCCAAAAAAAAATTATATTCCCGTAAAACAAATGGTATAATTGTTTAAAAATATAAAAACTCTAAAAAAAGTCAAAAAAACAGTATTTATCAAATGGAAGGTTTACATGTGCTTGATTATCCAAATGAATTAAATGAAATATTCGATAAATTCAAAGAATTTGATATTAGACCTGTTCTTGTAGGTGGATATGTTAGAGACTACATCATCAACTCCAACTTAAATACTAAATATTTTTTAACTAAAGATATTGATATTGAGTTATATAATGCTCCATCATTTGAAAAAATCGAGAAGATTTTATCTGAGTTTGGTAATCCAAATTATATTGGAAAAAATTTTGGAGTTATCAAACTTAAACTAGATAATCTAGAAATTGATTTTTCAATGCCAAGAACAGAGAACAAAATATCCTCAGGACATAAAGGTTTTAAGGTAGAGACCGACTCCAAGCTTAGCTTTAAAACTGCTGCATCTAGACGTGACTTCACAATAAATGCTATCGGATATGATATTTTTAGTAAAAAACTTCTTGATCCTTATGACGGAATAAAGGATTTAAAGAATAAAAAGTTAAAAATGGTAAATAAGCATAGTTTTGTAGAAGACCCCTTAAGGGTTTTAAGAGCTATGCAGTTTTGTGCTAGATTCGAGTTAAAGCCAAATAAAAAGCTTGTTTACTATTGCTATAACATGTGCCATAACAAACTTTTAGATGAACTGCCTAAAGAAAGGATTTACGAGGAGTTCAAAAAACTTTTTTTAAGATCAAATAAACCCTCTATAGGTTTAGAGTTTTTAAAACACTCTGATGCGTTAGTGTTTTTCAGTGAGTTATATATGTCAAAAGATGATTGGATAAAAATTTTAAAATATATTGACAATGTAGATAAAACAAAATTAAGTAACGAAAACATTGTAATAGTTATGTTAGCGATCCTATGTTATAAAATGGATAAAGCTAACATAGAAAGTTTTATAAATAAACTAACAGATCAAAGATCTATTTTGAGAATAATAGACTCCCTATATCACATTGATAATTTTATAAATGGTCTAAGTAGCAAAACAACTAAAAATATTAGCATTAAGTATGCTGTAGCAAAAGATATAGATATAGATATACTAATGACTTATCTTAGTGCTAAAGAGACACCTAGGAACATATTAGAAAAAGTTTATAAAATTAAGCCAATAGTAGCCGGAAAAGATTTAATAGATGTGGGGTTAAGAGAGTCACAAAACTTTAACTCTCTTTTACAGAGTATATATGATATTCAACTAAAAAAACTTTTTACTTAAGTGTGCGCATCTTATCAACTATATCTGATTTTAATTCAATCATCGTAATAGCTTTTTTAATAGAATCTTTTATTTTTTTCTCATAAATATCTTTATTATCTTTATCATAGCGCTTTATTATCTCAGCGTATGTCTCTAAAAAGCGTTCAACCATTTCCAATCCACTAATATTTACTTTTTTATTATGTAGGATCAGTATTATCAGATCAAATATCTTTTTCTTTTTAGAATCCATATCATCTATTTTCATGTATTGATTTGATGTACTGTCGTTAACTAATGTAAGTTTTTTTAGTATCTCTAAAAGTCCAAATTCACTTACTTCATATTCATTCAACTTTCCATTTACATATAGACGCATATCTGCAAGATCCATTTTAGTTATTTTCTCATATAACTTTTCTTTTTTTGTATCTTTTATCGGATTTTTAACACCACCCAATATTTTAGAAAACATACCTTCTACTTTATCTTTCATATCAGACTCTTTTATTTTTTGATTTTTTCACTATCTATCTCTATAACTGTATGTACATTTCCCCTTGGGTTAAAATCGGCTACAATTTTCATATATTTAGGTTTTAACTTTTTATCTAGCACATCATATATCTCGTTAGCTACGCTCTCATGTGACACATGTTTGTTCATAAATGAATTAATATATAGCTTTATAGCTTTAAGCTCTACTACCCATTCATCAGGTGTGTATTCCAAGTATATAGTTGCAAAGTCAGGATATCCACTTCTAGGACATAGTGACATAAATTCCGGAAGAGTTATCTTTATTAGATAATCTTTTTTATGCTCATTTGGCCATATCTCAAGATCTTTTTCAACGTCAAAATCCTGTATCTCTTTTTCACCATATTTCATTATATTCTCCTTTAAATTAACTTTCGTATATTGTTTCTAATTCACTTAGATATTTACCCTGAACATAATCTATGTCAGTTTTTTTTACTTTATTGTATGTATGCTCATTTTCTACCATTTTCATCCATATCTTAGTGTCAAATTTTTTTGCCATTACACAAAAACCATCAATTATTTTTATATTGCTTTCATTGTCAATATTTTTTGTATATGAGCTGTCAAGTCTTATAGCATCTACTTGAAACTCTTTAAAATATAAAAAACTTGAATGGTATGAGCCAAATTTATCAATACTTATTTTTATCCCTAAATTACGCAGGTTTTTTATTATCTCGCCGTATCTTTGTGTAAAAGAATAATACTCTTTCTCCCCAAGTATAAACATGACCTTGTTCTTAACATGGGGATATGTTTCCAAAAGTTCTTTTACTTTTAGAAAAAACTTTCGATCTCTTACAGATGTTGGAGAGATATTTATAGCAAAAACAGTATCACTGTTTTTATTACACTCTTGTACACTTTTCTCAAGTACCATGTAATCATAATCACTCATTAATCTTAATTTATTTAAAATTTTAATGTATGATTTTTGATGTATATAGTTACCATCAGCTCTTTTAAGTTTTACAAAACACTCACACATAACGACTTTTTCATCAGCATAAATATCTTGTTTCATAAGTATAAACTGCTTTGATCTAATGGCATTTATCACATAACTTTCAAGCTCACTAGGTTTTATATCTTCATCAAAAAATTCTGTATTTTGCTTTTTATTTCTGTTACGCTCTTTAAGCTCAAATAGATTTTCAAGTAAAAAATCTAAGTCTTTAGAAAAGGTTGTATCTTTCATAGCCGTTAAGATCTTAACCTCAATATCGTCTATTTTTAAACCGTCTGTCTTTAGACAAAGAAGCTCTAAAATTGTTTTATAATTATCGCTTGTACCTTTAAGTCCAAGTACAAAATCACCGCCTTTTACATGTCCTATTGGAAAGTTAGTAATAGAGTTTTCTTTCATGTATTTATAGATCCAACGCCCAAGCTCGTATAAGACCTTATCCCCGCTTTTTATTCCATAGCGGTTATTTATGTCATTAAGATTATCTACTGAAATTAGGATTAGTGTGTAGTCTTTATTTTTTAAAAGATCTTTTTTTAGATATTTGTTTAGGTGTGTTCTTGTAAATACTTTTGATACGTCATCAGTTATTTTAGATTCAAATCCACTATATATAAGATAAAAAATAAAGTAAATTCCAAATATTAAAACTATAATAGATTCAATATAAAATATAGAGTCTAAATTGTCGTAGGTTGTTATGACTGTATGAAATATAAGAGCAAACATCAAAGCAAAGATGGGCAAACCCATCCTTAAAGCTAATTTGAAACGATACTCTCGCTCTTTTATTTCAGGAAGAAACATGCGTTCTATACGTCTAAGTGTTTAACGTCTTTAGCATGAGTTTCTATGTAGTTACGACGTGGTTCAACTTCATCACCCATAAATAGCGTAAATGCATCAGATGCAACTTCAGCATCCTCAATAGTTACTTGAAGAAGTGTACGATTTTCAGGAGTCATAGTTGTTTCCCACAGTTGGTTAGGGTTCATCTCACCAAGACCTTTATAGCGTTGGATATATGCACCTTTTTTAGCATAAGAAGTAATATTTTCTAAAATATTTAAAATATCTTCTTTAAAGTCAATATCCCACTCTTTTATCTTGTTATATACAAAACTTGCTTCGTTAAAATGTGGAGCTGCAAAAAGTTCATCATTTATAAGTAATTCTTCCATACCATCTTTTGTTTGAACAAATAGGTGTATAGAATTTTCATTTATAACTTTAGTAAGAATATTGTTTCCATTTCCTGTTAAAAATTTCTCAACTTCTATATACATCTTATCATAAGACATTCCAACAAGATCAGGCGTTTCAATGAAATGACGGATCAGATCAACTAGTGCATAACGACGCTCTAAAGCTTCAAGAGATGTACGGTAATGGTCAACCATTTTAAAGAAGCCTACTAAGTCGTTTTGCCCCACAGATTCTACCTCTAAAGACTCTACACCATTTTCAATAAGATAATCATTTAAAGTTCTATCATTTTTAAAGTAGATCTCTTTTTTACCTTTTTTGTAAAGATATAAAGGTGGTTGAGCAAGATACAGATATCCGTTTTCAATTACATGACGATAATATCTAAAGAAAAATGTTAATAGAAGAGTTTGAATATGAGAACCATCAACATCGGCATCGGTCATAATGATGAGCTTGTGATAACGAAGTTTTTCTTCGTTGTATTCATCACCGATACCACAACCCATAGCTGTGATCATATTAGTGATCTCATCAGATTTTAGTATCTTCTCTAGGCGTGCTTTTTCAACATTTAATATCTTACCTTTAAGTGGTAAGATAGCTTGGTAAACACGGTCACGACCCATCTTTGCCGAACCACCTGCTGAATCTCCCTCCACCAGATATAGTTCACAAATAGATGCATCTTTACTTTGACAATCAGCCAGTTTACCAGGAAGTGTACCAACACTCATAACATCTTTACGACGAGTTAGTTCACGAGCTTTTTTAGCCGCTTCACGACCACGAGCCGCCGCTAATGCTTTTTGTACAATAGCTTTAGCTTCTAAAGGATTTTCTTCAAAATATTTTGAAAGTATCTCATAAGCAGATTTTTGTATCAGAGGTCTTACATAAGTATTACCTAGTTTACCTTTTGTCTGACCTTCAAATTGAGGTTCTGGAACACGAGCAGATACGATAGCGATTAAACCCTCACCAGTATCATCACCTGAAATTTTTACATCCTTCTCTTTAGCTGCACCATTTTGAGAGTTGTATGTAGATATTACACGTGTTAAAGCTGCACGGAAACCTGCTTCGTGAGTACCGCCGTTTGGTGTACGTATATTATTAACAAAAGATGCAACTTTCTCATCATAACCTTCATTGTACATTAGAGCTATATCAAACTCTATATCTTCAATTTTCCCGGAAAATGAATAAGGTTGAGCTACTTCTTGTTTTTTATTTAGGTCACTTACGTATTGTTTAATACCACCTTCGAAATGGTAAGATTCTGTTTTATCTGTACGTTCATCTTCAAAAATAATAGTGATGAATGGATTAAGATAGGCAAGTTCTTTAAAACGACGTGATAAATACTCATACTCAAATGTAACAGTCTCAGTAAAAATAGACGGATCTGGAGAAAATGAGATCGTTGTTCCAGTTTTACGTGTCTTTCCTGTTATTTCTAAAGCTTGTTGAGGGATACCTAATTTAAAATTTTGTTCATGGATCTCACCGTTTCTATGAATGGTCATATGTAGATCAGCTGATAATGCATTTACAACAGATACACCAACTCCGTGAAGACCTCCAGAGACTTTGTAAGTATCTTTGTCAAATTTACCACCGGCATGAAGTACAGTTAAAACAACTGTAGCTGCAGACATATTTTCTGTAGGGTGCATGTCAGTTGGGATACCACGACCGTTATCGCTAACATTACATTTACCATCTTTAGTCAATGTCACAGTGATAGTATCACAATGACCAGCCATTGCCTCATCTATAGAGTTGTCAATAACTTCATATACTAAATGATGAAGACCACGATGTCCAGTATCACCAATATACATACCAGGACGTTTTCTAACAGCTTCAAGTCCTTTTAAGACCTTAATATTACTAGCGCCGTAATTTTGTTCCATATATATCTCCAATTGCCAATCTGGCATAATTGAAGATATTTTATCTAATTTAATCTAAAAAGAAGTTTTATATATCTCTTAAAGTTATATAACTATAGGCATAACTATAGTTTTGAAGTTATTTTCACTTAAAACAAAAGGTAAATTACTCTCATTTAAACCTAAAGTAAAATCACTACCGTTTATAGAGTTTAAAAAGTCAAGTAAATATCTGCTATTAATTGCTAAAGAGAATGGTTCTGTAAAGTTCGTAGTGTGCGTAATATCTGTTTTAGCTTCGATATTATCATCGCTTAAACTCTCAAAAGTAATAGTGTCATTCAAAAAAGTTATTTTCAAGTCAGCTGATATAGTCGTTATCTGTTTGATAGATTCGATCATTAAAGCTTTTGGAAGTACTAAACTATTTGCTATTTCTTTTGGAATAATTCTTGAGTATTCAGGAAATTTACCGTTGATAAGTTTTGTAAAGAAAGTGTATTGGTTTGAATGAATTATCAGGTTCGTATCATCGTAATAAAGTTCAATATCATCAAAAAACAGTTTTTGTATCTCAACTATAGCTTTTTTAGGAAGTATTATAGATAGTTCGTTTGAACCGCTGTTTGGAATGTTTACAACAGCTAATCTTCTCGTATCTGTAGATGCAAAATTTATCTCATCTGTTTTAATATCTATAAGTGCACCGTTTAACTCAAATTTTGGATTATTGTTATCTATTGCAGGTGTTATTTTTTTAAGTGACTCTATCAGAGAATGAGAATTTATAGATATGCGATTTTTACCCTCATATGATGGAAACTCAGGAAATTGATTATAAGAATATACAGGCAGCTTAAATTTAGAATGTGATTGAGATACATGTAGATTATCATTTTTTAACTCTAGATCGATCATATCATCTTTTAAAATTCTAACAATGTCTAAAAACTTTTTCCCGTTAGCTGTAGCACTACCGTCACCAATAATATTTAAATTATTTGTATTTACTAAAAAACCTATTTCATAATCAGTAGCTTTGAGAGTCAATGTACCGTTAGATGCATTTAAATATACATGTGATGTTATTTGAGATGTATCTTTTTTTTCTAAGAACGGTTGAGCATGAATAAGCACATTTTCAAGTATAGACTTTGATATTTGAATCTTCATCTGTAAATCCTATATATTTAATATATTTTTAGTATTAGTAGTAGGGGTATGTGAATATGTGAAAAGCACACATAATCCCCAAAAATATGAACTTAACCGATGTGATGAGTCTTAATGACTTTATTCACATTTGTTCACACTGTGGATTATATCTTTTTTTTACTTTTTTTACAATTTGTATAAATATGGTTCTTAAGTGTTAGATGTTAGCTTGTTTGAGAGTTCATCTATTTTTACTTTAAAATCTTCATCGTTTTCTATAAGTGAGTTGATCTTTTTAATAGTATGTGAGATAGCTGTGTGATCTTTCATACCAAAATATTGTGCAAGTTGCGGCATAGTATTTTGTGTTAGCTCACGACATAAGTATATTGATATACGTCTAGCATATACAAGATTTTTAGAACGACCTTTGGATGTTATTTCACTCGGTTTTATATTTAGGTCTTTTGCTACAAACTTTGTTATAGTATCTAGTGTGAGGTTAGCTGTTTTTTCCTGCATCTGATCTTTTAGTACGTTTTTTGTAAAGTCTAACGTTATATCAACATGCATAAGTTGTGAGTACGCATGTAGTTTTGATAGTATCCCCTCAATCTCACGAACATTACTCTCTATGACTGTTGCAATATAATTGATTATCTCTTTTGATAATTTAACTTTGTTTATCTCAGATTTTTTTTCAATAATAGCTATTTTAGTTTCAAGCTCAGGTGGTTGAATATCTGCAACAAGTCCCCATTCAAATCTACTTTGAAGTCTTTTCTCTAAACCACCTATTTTTTTTGGATGTTTGTCCGCTGTTAGTATTATCTGTTTTCCTGCACCTTTTAGTGCTTCAAAAGTATGGAAAAACTCTTCTTGTACAGAATCTTTGTTAGATAAGAACTGAATATCATCTATAAGAAGTACATCACACTTACGGTATTTTTCTTGAAACCTATCCATATTTTGATTTCTAACATGGCGTATAAAATCGTTTAAGAACTGCTCAACAGTTGTATAGATAACGCTTTTACCTTGATTTTGAAAAACATTACCAGCTGCTTGCATCAGGTGTGTTTTTCCAAGACCAACGCCACCGTATATAAAAAGAGGGTTGTATACTTCACCGGCTTTTTCACTAACACTTTTAACTGCTGAATATGCAAACTGGTTTGACCCGCCAACCATAAAGTTGTCAAATGTATGTGAAGGGTTTAAAAGTGAAATAGAAGTTGATTTTTCCTCTTTTTTCTTTACTTTTCTTTTGTCAAAAGTCTCTTTTAGTGTTATCTTTACAGTGACTGAATTTGATGTTTTAACTTCAAAGAGGTGCTCGAGTTTTGATGTATACTTATTTTTTATCCAATTACATACAAGGATATTTGGTGCATAAAATACAGCTAGATCGCTGTTTGATTTTTTTACATCATAATCTAGTTGTTTAATATATCGATTATATTCAACTTCTGTTATCTCTTCTTTTAGTTGTAATAGTATCTCTTGACCAATATTCACATGTATTCCTGTTTTTGTTTCTAATGTGAATAATAACTTATATTTGCATAAAATAGGGTTAAATATATGTGAATAACTAAAATGTGAATAAGTGATTAGTAAAATTAAAAAATTATTGTAAAATATGTTAATTTATGAAATGGGGATATATTTGATGGAAAGAATATTAGTAATAGAAGATAATAAGACGCTAGCAAATTTAATTGCTAAAAAAATAGCTACTGAACTTAAATATGAAGTTGATGTAGCTTATAGCATGTCAGAAGCAAAGCTATTTTTAAAGGGATATAAATATTTTTTGACCTTATCTGATCTGAATCTTCCTGATGCTCCAAATGGAGAAATAGTTGATTATGTTATTAAAACAGGAAACCGCGTTATTGTTTTAACAGGAAATATTGATAAAAAATTTAGAACAGATATTATGAAGAAGAACGTTATTGACTATGTGAATAAAAGTGGTGTAGATGATATTAACTACATTATAAACAATATAAGAAGACTTCACAAAAATAAAGATCATAAGATACTTGTAGTTGATGATTCGATCGTGTTTAGAAAACAGATGAAAGATATGTTAACAAATCTTTTTTTCAAAGTTATAACGGTCGCTCATGGTGAGGAAGCGTTAAACATGCTTGAGAGTACGCCAGATATAAGTTTAGTACTTACTGACTATAACATGCCTGTTATGAACGGTTTGGAGCTAACTACAGAGATAAGAAAAAAACATCCAAAAAATGAGCTTTGTATAATAGCACTCTCTGGAAAAAGTGATGAAGAGACTACAGCACTATTTTTAAAGAATGGTGCAAATGACTTTATGCATAAACCTTTTTCAAAAGAAGAATTCTATTGTCGTGTAAATAATTCTATAGAGGCCTTAGAGAATATATTTGAGATAACAAATCATGCTACAAGAGACTTTTTAACAGGATTGTATAACAGAAGATATTTCTTTAACGAAGTTGAAAAATATTTTAATTATGCCTTAGATAATGAAGAGAGCTTTTCTGTAGCTATGGTCAATATAGATGATTTTAAAAAGATAAATGACACATATGGACATGATATTGGTGATAGAGTTATTGTTCATTTAGCAGATACTTTGATGAGTGAGACATCTTCAGAAGATGTAGTATCAAGATTTAGCGGAGATGAATTTTGCATAATGTTAAAAAACGTATCAAATGAAAACGCTATAAATGCCTTTGAGAGAATTAGAAACAAGGTAGTAGCTTCGACAACAATAGGTGATAATGGTGAGGAGATTACATATACTATCTCGATAGGTGTAGCTATTAACTGTGAGGATACACTTGAAGACACTGTTAATGAAGCTGATATGCATCTTTATAATGCAAAAGAGAGCGGCAAGAATAAAGTAGTTTATTAATGACGATACTAGGTATAGATCCGGGCACTAGAAATATGGGCTATGCCCTCATCAATCTTGAAAAAGGAAAAATATCTCTTGTTGAGGCAGGCCTTATAAAGATAAAAGCAGACGAATTACAGTTTCAAATCCCGCAGATGGTAGAAGCATTTGATTCTATTTTTAAAAACAACAAAATAGATGAAGTAGCCATGGAAGATATATTTTACGCTCACAATCCAAAAACAACTATAAAGCTTGCCCAGTTTCGCGGAGCTATTATGTTAAAACTTTTGCAAGAATTCGGACAGTTTAATGAGTACACGGCACTGCAGGTTAAACAGGCTATTACGGGAAATGGTAAGTCAAAAAAAGAACAAGTCGCTTTTATGGTAAAACGTTTGTTAAATATAAAAAAAGAGATAAAACCATTAGATATAACAGATGCTATAGCCGTAGCAATAACTCACTCACAAAGAGTCAAGTTATCACAGGGTAAAAAGAAACAGACTAGTTCTTAGGCGTTCTTTCAACCTCACCCGTATATAGCTGTCTAGGGCGTGCTATTTTCATACTTTTTTGCTGGCGTAGTTCACTCCATTGAGCTATCCAGCCAGGTGTACGACCTATAACAAATATAACCGCAAACATATCTTTTGGAATCTTAAGGGCTTGAAGAATCAGTCCTGAATAAAAGTCTATATTAGGGTAAAGATTTCTAGACACAAAATATTCATCATTTAAAGCTATATGCTCGATTTTGTTAGCTACTTCTACAAGTTCACTGCTTATTCCTAACTCATCCATAAGCTCATCACGAATATCTTTTAATATTCTTGCACGAGGGTCAAAGTTTTTATATACACGGTGACCAAACCCCATAAGTCTAAACGGATCATCTTTATCTTTTGCTTTTGCTATAAACTCATCAACTCTATCTATCGTTCCTATCATCTCTAACTGACGTATAACACCCTCGTTAGCACCGCCGTGACTTCTACCCCATAGTGCACCTATTCCCGCACTTATAGCTGCATAAGGGTGAGCCATAGTCGACGCTAGGTTTCTAACGGCTGTAGTCGATGCATTTTGCTCATGGTCGGCATGTAGTGTAAAGATAGTATCAAGAGCTTTGATTTCTATAGGTTTTAGATCAATATGTTCATGTGGATATGCACGCATCATGTAGAGGAAGTTTTCAGTAAAACATCTATCTATGTTTGGATACATAATAGGTAAGCCATGTGAGTAACGATAACTCATAGCTGCTAAAGTAGGAATTTTAGCAACAATTCTATGTGACATTTCCGTATATTCTTCTGGTGTATTTATCTCTAAATGGTTAAAATAGATAGTTGAAAGTGCCGACACTCCTGCAGATAATATAGCCATAGGGTGTGCACGGTCCGGAAACGAATCATAAAGCTTTCTAATTCCTTCGTGAACAAATGCACGTTTATTCATCTCATATCTGAAATCTTTAAGTTCTCCAGCGTCCGGTAGTTCACCGTGTAAAAGCAGATAAGCCGTATCTAGAAAACTTTTTTCATTTGCCATGTAAGATATATCATAACCTCTATACATCAGTTTTCCGGCACCACCGTCAATATATGTGATCTTAGATTCACAAGACGCTGTAGATGTATAACCCTCATCATAAGTAAACATACCGGTTTCTTGATAAAATGTAGAAATATCTACAACTGAAGGTCCAACAGAGGCATCTAAAATATTAAACTCATATTCTTTACCATCACGATTATTTCTTATAGTTACAGTATCTTTAGACATAATACACCTTAAATTTAATATGAAATTATTATATCATATAAATTGAGAAACTAAATTATTCAGGTTTGTCTCATCAAGAGCCCCACTTATTCTATGAGATTCTTTGCCATCTTTAAATATAATTAAAGTAGGAATACTTCTTATTCCAAATCTTGCACCTAGGTTTTGTTCATCTTCCGTATTAACTTTTACATATAAAGCTTTTAAAGGATAATTTGCAGAGCTTTTTTCAAATACTGGAGCAAACATCTTACAAGGACCACACCAAGGTGCCCAGAAGTCTACAATAACCGGTATATCACTATTTACTACTACTTCATCAAAATTTGAGTCTGTAAGCTCTATAGGCTTAGTATCCAAGAGTGACTTTTTACACTTACCGCAATTTGCCTTTTTATATTCATCTTTTTTTGGAATGTTATTTACACCTAAACAGTGTGGACATACTACACGCATTTAAAAATCCTTTTTATTTCTTACTCTTACGAGCAAAGCTTCAGTGGCCACAGCGGCCTAAGCGGAGTTAGAGGGAACTTGTTCCTCTAACGGGACTAATTAATCATAACACTACTGCAAACACACCGCCACGACGGTATATAAAAAGACGTTTTTTACTTTTAGATTTTGTTGCACGTAAAAACTCTTTTGTGTTTGTTATCTCTTTATTTTCAACTTGAATGATTATATCATCTGGTTGAATACCTATTATTGAAGCTGCTGATTTTGATTTAACTTTTGTTATAACCACACCTTTTACTTCTGAGGGCAGCATTAGTTTTGATCTTATGGCGGCATCTATATCTTTTATATCCATACCTTGATAACTAAGAGTACTTCCAGGTGAAACTTCTTCTAAAGAGCCGAGTTTAACATCTACCTCTTTTAGTTTCTTATCCCGTAAGAATTTTATAGTAACTTCTGTTTTTGGTGGGTATGTACCTATTGTGTTTTTTAATTCACTTGCACTTTTTATCTCTTTGGTGTTTATAGCAACTATTAAATCGCCTCTTTTAATACCGGCTATTTTTGCAGGTGTTCCATCTTCTACCGCAGTAACTAACGCGCCGAAGTTATTGTCATAGAACTTACTCATATCTTCACTAACATCAGATATGCTAACACCTAGATATGCACGTGAGAATTTTCCGCTTATGATAAGTTGTTTTGCAATTGAAGCGACCATGTTTGAGGGTATTGCAAAACCAATCCCGACGTTTCCACCGGTTTTTGATAGTATTGCAGAGTTAATACCTATTAGATCTCCTCTGGAATTGATAAGTGCTCCACCTGAGTTACCTGGATTAATTGATGCATCTGTTTGAATAAAGTCTTCATATTCAACTATGCCTACACCGCTTCTGCCAGTTGCTGAGACTATACCTTGTGTAATTGTCTCATGTAGTCCAAAAGGATTTCCAAGTGCGAAAACCATATCACCAACTTGCACACGATCAGAGTTATAGAAGCTAACTGCATGTAAGTTCTTTTTATCTATTTTTATAACAGCAAGATCGCTTTTTTCATCTTTACCGATTAGTTCAGCTTCATACTCTTTTTTATCGCCGACAAGATTGACCACTATTTTATCAGCACCGTCTACAACATGGTTGTTTGTAACTATATAGCCATCTTCACTTATTACAACACCACTACCCAGTGCTCTTTGAATTCTCTCTTGAGGTATGTTTTTATAACCTCTGAAAAACTCGCGAAAAAACGGATCATTCATAAAAGGATTTATTGCTTGTGTTACATTTTTTTGAGTTGAGATATTTACAACACTCTGTCTTACATCTTTTAAAACATTATTATAAGACAGTATATATTCTTGATTTGTGGGGAACTTTCTTGTGTCTACATTTGAGTATTTAAACTCTACATGGCTTTTAGCGTTGAGCAGTGAAAAAGCTACTAAAAGAAATACAACTATATTTTTCATTTCTTCTCCTTAATATAATATATACAAAGATAAATTTTATCCTTGCAAAGTTTATAACTATAAGGTATACGAAAAATTAATAGTTGTCAAACAGATGGTAAATAATCTTTTATTTTCTAAAAGACTCTATTGTTTCTGCCATTCCTAGATCAGAGTGTGTTTTAGAGTTTAAAACAGCTTGTCCTACTGTTTTTGTATCTTCGTTTACTATAATAGGTGCTAAGAAATTTATAGCTGATTTTTCAAGAGGTTTTTGAATAACTACAATATTATATACGTTTACATGTGAGTCTTCTTTGATACCTAATAAGACTTTTATATCTGACGGTACATCAAAAGAGTATTCTCTTAACTCATAAGGGTTAACCATCGTAAATGAGATGTTTTTATTATCACAGTCAATCATAGTTGAGAATAATCCATCAACCTCATTAATATCTACATTATTAGTATTTTCAAAACCTAAAATCTGACCTTTTACTTTATAACTCATCTTACATTCCTTGTTTAAAATGATCCCTCATCATACTTTAAAGATAATGATTCTATGTGAAGTGTAGCACTTTTCATACCAAAAGTAAAATAATTATTATGATTTTTTATATCTATTCCATTAGACATATCTAAAAATTGAAGTTGATTATTTTCTATAAGTGATGCTGAACTTACACCTTCAAACTCTAGTTTAACCGTTACCCAATCATATGCACGAGATACATCTTGGGCAGCTATTGTTATAGCTATGTTTGTAGGTGACTTTATCTCTATCTCTCTGATCTCACCATCTTTAAAGTACTCAAAGCGCTCCATAAAATCTTTTAGAGCGCTTTTACTTAAAGGCTTCATCCTATTGACAACCTACACATTCCATACTTCTATCTTCTACATCATTAGCGACTTCCGGTGATTGACTTCTTAGGTAGTAAGTAGACTTAAGTCCAAGTTTCCAAGCTAACATGTAGATCTCATTTAGATACTTACCGCTTGCTTTATCGAGTGTTATAAATATATTCAAGCTTTGACCTTGATCTATCCATTTTTGACGGATTGCTGCAGCTTTTATAAGTATGGTCTGGTTTAGATCATATGCAGGCGTATAAAATGCCCATGTCTCAGGCGAGAGTTTTGGAACAACCACAGGTATAAGACCGCTTAGGTTCTCTTCAAACCATTTACGTTTAAATACAGGTTCGATAGCTTGAGTAGTTCCTGTTAGGATAGATATAGAGCTAGTTGGCGCTACAGCCATCAGATAACCGTTTCTCATACCTTGCTTTTTAACCCTAGTACGTAGTTCGTCCCATTCATATTTTGATGCAAACAATCCACCACGATCTACAAGGTTTATAACTTCTGCATTGGCATGGTCATGTGGCATGATACCTTGACTCCATTTAGAACCTTCAAACTCCGAATATACACCTTTTTCAAGTGCTAGATCAGATGAGGCTGAGATAGCGTTATAAGAAACTGATTCCATGATCTCATCTATTCTGTCAAAGTGTTCTTGACTTCCCCAAGTTATGCCGGCCTCTGCTAACATCTGAGCTTCACCCATAACACCAAGACCGATAGAACGAGTTTTCATGTTAGTACGTTTTACTTTCTCAACCGGATAGAAGTTCAGATCAATTACGTTATCTAGACATCTAATAGCGGTAGGAACTATACGATCAATATCTTCTTTTGTATTTATGCGAGATAAGTTTACAGATGCCAAGTTACAAACAGCAGTATCACCGTTTATCTTCTCTTTCTCGACTACATATATCGGCATACCGCCTAGTGAATCTAAGGCAGTTACTTTTTTAGCAGGTTTTTCAATGCCGCTGTCAACTTTAACTATCTCTTCTTCTTCATAACTTACACTCTCACCGTTTTCAAAAATAAATTTTATTTTGTAATGGTTAGGGTTAGTATTTTGAAAGATCTCCGTACAAAGGTTTGAACTTCTAATAACACCGGTATGTGAGTTAGGGTTAGCACGGTTTGCATTATCTTTGAAACAAAGAAAAGGTGAACCTGTCTCAAAGTATGATGTCAGTATCTTTTTCCAAAGGTTTTTAGCTTTTACTTTCTCTTTGATAATGCTTTCGTCTTCTTCAAGCTCTTTATAACGTTTGCTAAATTCTTCTCCAAAAAGAGTTGAGAGATCTCTAACATCGTATGGATCAAACAGAGTCCAGATACCGTCTTCTTGAACTCTTTGCATGAACAGATCATTCAACCATAGTGCAGGGAATAGATCGTGCGCACGGCGACGCTCTTCACCGGAGTTCTTTTTTAGATCTAAAAAATCATTAATATCTATATGCCATGGTTCCAAATAAACAGCAATAGCCCCTTTACGAGTACCAAGCTGATCAACTGCAATAGCTATATCGTTCGTTATCTTTAAAAACGGTACTGTACCGCCGGCCGCATTTTTGTGTCCATCTATAAATGAACCCATTGAACGAACTTGTGTCCAGTCCCAACCGATTCCTCCACCAAATTTAGAAAGCATAGCCATCTCTTGGTAAGCATCGAAAATACCCTCTATATTATCTGGAGTCGAACCAATGTAACATGAGCTAAGTTGATGTCTAGTCGTTCTTGCATTTGACAAAGTAGGTGTAGCAAGCATTACTTCAAACTGGGATATCATGTTATAAAATTTTATAGCCCACTCTTCTTTCTTTTCTTCTCTTTGAGCTAAGAACATAGCTATTGCCATAAACATATGTTGAGGAAGCTCTATAGGGTTTGATTGTCTGTCTTTTATCAGGTATCTGTCGTAAAGTGTTTTAACACCAAGGTAGTTAAATAACATGTCACGTTCTGGTTTAATATGTTTGTCTAACTCTTCAAGATTATACATCTCTCTAAGACCTAAAAGTAACCTACCCTCTTTTTCGCCCCTTTTAAAATAATCTTCCAAAGATGAGTAGCCCGAAAAGCCGTTTACTTGATGATATAGATTGAACATAAACAGACGTGAAGCAACAAATGTCCAGTTAGGTGCATCTATGTCTATTTTATCTACGGCTGTTTTAATAAGTGTTTGTTGGATCTCTTTAGATGTAATTCCATCTCTGAAGTGAATTTGTGCATCAACTTCTAATTCGCTTTGACTTACGTTAGTTAGATCTTTTACTGCTGCTGAAGTATATTTTTGAATTTTGGTGATGTCTAATGGTTCTGTTCTTCCATTACGTTTTATAACTGTTATCATTGTCTGTTTCCCTATTTTATTTTAATTTTTTAGTAATTATCGGCTTAATAATCATGTAAAAAACTATTCAAATAATTTTAGATTTTATCTGAAATAATCTAATAGGAAACTTTAAATATAGTTAATATTGAAGTAAATTTTCTTATTAATTTTTACATATAATATGATGTGATATTTAGCATTATTATTAAAGCGATCTAAACTGTTTTTAACCTTGTTGGCATATGTTTTTGTGATAATATATTGTATGTTTTATGAGCTGTTTTGTGGTCATAATATAAGGTGATATAGAATTAAGTAGAAGCTTTGATTACCTAAGGCTTTAAGTACCAAAAAATAATTTATTTTAGTTTTACGGGCGACTTGCTTTGAAGGACTAAGTAAGAGTTGTTATTTAGATTACCTAAGGCTTATCTATTGTAATTTTCTGGGTGACATATTTTCTGGTGAAAATATGTACTCCCAAAATTACAAGCCTTAGGCAAAAACTCTATTAAATATAGCATCTACATTTTTAGTGTAGTAGTCATAGTTAAAACATTCACGAATCTGCTCTTCACTTAATTTACTTCTTAACTCATCATCGGCAAGTAAGTGGTTCAGATAAAGTGATTCACCTTTTTCATTTAGAGTAGGTTTGCCTTGTTGAATCTCTTCCCAAACTTTCATAGCGTTTCTTTGAACTATTCTATATGCATCTTCACGACTTACACCCTGAAGAGGAAGTTCAAGTAATACACGTTGAGAGAAAACAAGTCCACCGGTTAGGTTTAGGTTTTTCATCATGTTCTCAGGCATAACTGTTAGGTTAGCTATAACGCTGTTCATACGATGAAGCATAAAGTCACATGTAATAAATGCATCAGGTAACCAAAAACGCTCAGTAGATGAGTGAGAGATATCTCTTTCGTGCCATAGAGCTACATTCTCCATCGCAGGATTAGCATAAGCTCTGATCATACGAGCAAGACCTGTAATGTTCTCTGTAAGAATAGGATTACGTTTATGAGGCATAGCAGATGAACCTTTTTGCCCTTTTGCAAAATACTCTTCAGCTTCATATACTTCTGTACGTTGAAGATGTCTAACTTGAACTGCAAACTTTTCAACAGAAGAAGCAAGTAGTGCTAAAGTAGTTGCAAGTCTTGCATATCTGTCACGGTGAACAACTTGGTTTGAACAAGGTTCTGGTTTAAGACCAAGCTCTTCCATAGCTAACTCTTCAAGTTCAAGCGGTGCATGTGCAAAGTTACCCATAGCTCCAGAGATCTGACCAACAGAGATAACTTCCATTGTTTCCTCAAGGTTTTTAAGGTGACGCGCTACTTCATCGTACCAAACTGCTAAAGTCAAACCAAATGTAATAGGCTCACCATGTATACCGTGAGAGCGTCCAACCATTAAAGTTAGTTTATGCTCCTCGGCACGTTTTTTGATAGACTCCATTAACATCTTTACATCATCGATGATAATATTTAAAGAGTCTCTCATCTGAAGTGCTACACCGGTATCAACTGCATCAGAAGATGTCATACCGTAGTGGAACCATCTAGATTCATCTCCAAGTGATTCTGATACACTTGTGTTGAATGCAATAAGGTCATGTTTAGTAATCGCTTCAATCTCTTCTATACGCTCTACAGAGAACGTTGCATTTTTTACTATCTTGTCTGCATCATCTTGAGGAATCTTGCCAAGTTTTGCCCATGCTTTTACAGCTGCTTTTTCAACTTCTAGCCATGCAGCATATCTTGCGTGTTGCGTCCAATTCTTACTCATCTCTTCACGAGCGTATCTTTCTACCATCTCTCTCAACCTTATGCTTGTATTTTGTGTATAATTTTGATTATACAAAGTTTTGAATTGTACAAAAATGTATGTAAAGATATGATTAAGACAGGATAATAGTTTGCCATTTAAACTAAAGCGTTTCTACAGCCCCACAAAACAAAGAGCTTTTAAATTCCTCATAGATGAACTTGGAATGAACCAAAGAGATTCTCAACGCCACATTGCTAATGGTAGATTGTTTATAGATGGTGAAGCTATGACTAAACCAACAGCAGAAGTTGAGGGTGAATTTGAGTTTGTAGTATATGAACCAAGTACAAGAGGATTAAAACCAATTAGAGTTGAAGATAAGTTTGTAGTCTTTGATAAACCAAGCGGTGTTTTAATCCATCCGCAAAACAGAAATACAGAATACTCTTTAGTAGATGAATTAAAATATCAGTTTGGACTGGAAGCAAATATAGCTCATAGGATAGATCAAGAGACAAGCGGTCTTGTTTTATGTGCAAGAGATAAACAAAGCGAAAAAGATATAAAGGCTATGTTTGAGTTTCGCGATATGAATAAAACATACTTAGCTTTAGTACATGGCGAGTTTAAAAATGAGCTAATAGTTGATGAGCCGCTTCTTAGACGTGAGGATGAAAGTGCTATAGTCAGAATGGTCGTAAAGGTTCATAATGAAGGTAAAGCCTCTAAGACCTCTTTTAAGCCCTTAAAGTATTTTTCCGACGTAGATATGACATTAGTAGAGTGTAAGCCATATACGGGACGTCAGCATCAAATACGTGTACACTTGTTTCACGTGAAACATCCAATAGTCGGCGATCCTATATATGGTCAAGAAGAGATAGACGTACTTAGATTTTTGAATAAAGAGATATCAGACGAAGAAAGGCTCAAGTTAAGTGGTTCATCTAGGCTTATGTTACATGCAGCTGAACTAGAGTTTGAGTTGTATGAGAAACTATACAATATAAATAGTTCTAAAGAGTTTCTTGAAGAAGTAAACAAACTAGTAAAGCTAGAGTCATAAAGTAATTAAAGCCCGTAATCCATTAGATTAAACATATATTTATATATACAATGTGAATAACTTCATACGTGAAAACTATCACATAAAATTAAGTTGTTTTTTTTTATTATTAAATTTTCAGTAAAGCCCTATATTTAGGGCTTTAAGCTATCTCAAAGAATTTCTTTTTAAGCATACATTTATATAAATTTTCTCTTAAAAAAAGTGACTTTTTAAAAATTTCTCATAAATATAGTTTACTTTTATTCACAACTTAGAACAATGTGTGAATAATACACATTAAAGATATTTTAGAAACAATTTTGTATTCATTATATTTATTTAAGAATATTTTTTATCACAATTTGGATTATATTTATATAAGAAAAAGAGGGTATTATTATATTCATAAACGACCTCCCTGGTGTGTTGGTCGTTTGCATCTAAATTACTATCTATTTAATCACACAATATTTTAAGTCTATTAAATTCTTGCCGCCGAGTATACGAAAAGGAGTTTTCTACATTTAGACTTTATTATATCTCTTGATGATTTTTTTAACGCGATTTTTTAGTTTACGAAGTGCTTCTACACTCGTCTCTCCATCTGCTGTTAAATTTTCAAACCCATCGTCAAATTGAGCTTTAGCGATCCAGCCTATCTTTTTATGGTACTTAATTCCTACGAAACGAATATCACCAAAGTGATCTTCACATAGATCATATATGCGTTTAATACGCTCTGTATTAGTTTTTTTTCTTGTGTCACCCATAAGTTTGCTCCTTGTTTAGTTTGTAAAATTTTATCATAATATCATTACAATGATATAACTTTAATCCTCTGTAGAATCTTTAGAAGTAGCAGCCCATATAAAGCCACCTACACCAACAGCAAATACAATTATCAAAAAAATTATTTGAAATATCTCAATACCACTCATTCATTATCCTTTTTATCTTTCTCTTTTAACTGACCACATGCAGCAGATATATCTATACCTTTTGAATCACGAATAGTACATAATAATCCATGTTTAACAAGATACTCTTGGAAGTTAAGCATATCTTTTAATTCCGGTCTATCATATGTAGTTCCAGGGTAAGGGTTAAAGTATATCAGGTTTACCTTTGCTTTGATGCCTGAGAGAAGTTTAACAAGCTTCTTGGCAGATGCTATATCATCATTTTTATTTTTAATGACCAAATACTCAAACATAACACGTTTACGTGTATCTATAGGAAATCGTTTAACGGCTTCTATAATAGAGTTTATATTATGAGCCTTATTCATAGGTATTAGTTCCGTTCTAAGCTCATCATCAACAGCATGTAGCGATATAGCTATATGTACACCTAAATCCATTGCCCCTAGTGCATCTATCTTATTGCTCAGTCCACTTGTAGAGACAGTTTGACGTTTACCACCAATAGCTAGCCCATCTAGCTCTTTAAAGATCTCTATGGCCTTTGCAAGGTTATCTAAGTTGTCAAGTGGCTCACCCATACCCATATAGACTATATTTATCTTACGATTATGTTTATGATCATTATCACGTTTTAGAGCGACTACTTGCCCTACTATCTCTCCTGGTGTTAGATCTCTTGTAAAACCACCTTTGGCTGTTAAACAAAAAGAACACCCTACTTTACATCCAACCTGAGTTGATACACAGATACTGTATTTAGCTTCTTGAATTACTTTGCCATCCTCATCAAGCTGCTCTTCTTTCATTTTTAACCATACAGCTTCTATGGTTTTTCCATCTTGAAGTTCAAATAGATACTTTATAGTACCATCAGAAGACACCTCTTTTTTAATTATTTTTAGAGGATCTACAATATATTTTTGTGCTAACTCTTCTTTTAAAGCTTTAGGAATATTTTTCATATCATCGTAATCGTGAGCATAGTTATGATATAACCAGCCTAGTATTTGTTTTACACGAAATGATGGTTTTACAATCTCTAATAACTCCTCTTTAGTATAATCAAGAAGTGACGGTTTTAACTCTACTGTACTGATGTTAGCTCCTTAATTCTTTTCGTTACATGTGATGTTAAAAGCTCCTTAGCTTTTGCATGGTTTTTAATAAAGTCTTGATGGGCATCTTTGTTAGTATAGTTTGTTATACAAAAAACTCCACCTGCGGGTATGCCAAACTCCTGGGCTATTTTTAAAACAGAGTAAAACTCCATGTTCTCAATCTCAAGACCCAGTTTTAAAAACTTCTTAGTGATAGTTTCGCATGTAGATATATAGTTAGATGAGTTAACTATGGTATCTTTTATATTTGTAGTGTTAGAAGATACAACGTTATCAAGTGGTGTATAAGCACAGCCGTCTAAAAACCCAAGCTCAATGTTAGCTGCAGTTTTAGATTCGACTATATCTAGTATATTATGGTTACCATAACTTCCAGCAGTCCCTACAAATAATATGAACTCAGGTTTATCAAACAAACACAAGCGTGTTATATTCATGCACGTCTCTATTAGCCCTACTCCCATTGGAGTTGCAAAATCAAATGTTTCGTTATTTCCTGCACAGATAATTATGATGTGTCCTTTTTGTTTTACTATGTATATTATAACTTTAGCAGTTTAAATATTTCATTCGAAATATTTTGCTCATGTTTATAGTAAGATGTTAAATATCACTTGTTTCACGTGAAACTATAAAAATATTTAAAGTCTTACAGCTATCCCCTCGTTATGTAGATAATGTTTTAAATCCATTATATCTATCTCTTTGTAGTGAAAGATACTAGCAGCAAGTGCGGCATCGGCTCCATGTTCAAAAGCTTCTTTTATATGTTGCATTGTCCCTGCACCACCGCTGGCAATTACTGGAACGTTTACAGCTTTAGAGATCTGTTCTGTTATGTTCAGCTCAAACCCTGCTTTGGTACCATCAGCATCCATAGACGTTAAAAGTATCTCACCGCTTCCACGCTCTACAACTTCTTTTGCCCATTCTACTGCATCTATTCCAGTATCAACACGACCACCGTTTAGATATACATTATATCTGTCACCTGTTTTTTTAACATCTATTGCAGTAACTATACACTGAGAACCAAAACGTTTAGCACCCTCGTCGATTAACTCGGGACGTTTTATAGCAGCTGAGTTTACACTGACTTTGTCGCAGCCTACATTTAATAGTTTGTATATATCATCAAGTTTTCTGATTCCTCCACCTACGGTAAGGGGAATAAATATTTCGCGAGCAACCTCTGCTACTATATCTACAATAGTATCGCGGTTGTCACTAGAAGCAGTAATATCTAAAAAAGTAATCTCATCTGCGCCTTCTTCATTGTAACGTTTGGCAACTTCAACTGGATCACCTGCGTCTTTAAGACCGACAAAATTAACACCCTTAACAACTCTACCGTCTTTAACATCAAGACATGGGATAATTCTTTTTGCAAAGTAGTTCAAATATACACCTTTTTTATAATAGTCTAATTATACAATTTTTAACTTATATTTTGTATTTGTGAATAGATTTACAAATTTATAAAAAATAGTTATAATAACCAAAACATTAATCAGTGTGAAAAAGGGTTGTTTATGAATAAAGAACATGTAGTAGAACAATTAAGAGCTGCTAAGTCGGCACACATAAAATGGGTTCAGAAAGCTAAACTTTTAATTAACGGTATAGATGTTGAGAAAGATGCTATACCTGTAAACTCTACAGAATGTAATTTTGGAAAATGGTTTTACAGTGATGCACAAGCTTTAAATGCTCTGTCAAACAACCCGATGGAATGTATGGCATCTATAGAACAGTTGCATTTTGAACTGCATGATGTTTACATGAATATATTCAGTATATATTTTTCAAAACCTGACGATGGATTTTTTTCAAAAATATTTGGAAAAAAGAAAAAAGTTTCAGCGGATGAAGCTCAAATAGCACAACAGTATTTTAGTAAACTAGAAGAGATATCTAAAATGTTACTTGATGAGATTAATAGATTAGAGAGAAGAGTATTAGCAGTTTCTGATGAAAAAATTAAGGAACTTATTTAACTATTAACTTTGTATAAGCAAATATAGAGTAAACTCTTGTTTATGAATGAAAATAGCGTAGTAGCTAAGAAGAAGTTTGGACAAAACTTTTTAAAAGATGAAAATGTATTACACAAGATCATCCAATCGAAGCCCAAAAACGAAAATAAGATTGTTGAAATTGGGCCTGGTTTAGGTGATTTAACTAAATATTTAGTAGATGTCGAAAGTGTAGAAGCTTTTGAGGTCGATACCGATTTATGTAAGATATTGCAAGAAAAGTTTAAAGAAGAGATCAACACCAAGCAACTCCACCTAAATTGTGGGGACG
>Ga0193955_1000017_pt1 | contig 121914 bp, 115 predicted proteins | sample BB_6_MG_FD_140343 | JGI IMG/M metagenome (GOLD analysis project Ga0193955, IMG submission 140343) | Microbial mat bacterial communities from the Broadkill River, Lewes, Delaware, United States - BB_6_MG | ecosystem: Environmental > Aquatic > Freshwater > River > Microbial mats | place: USA... | reverse complement strand
TACAACAATTGAAGGTGACTTATTTATCGACTGTACCGGTCTTGCTGCGCTATTAATTGAAAAAGCCTTAAGTACTGGCTTTGATGATTGGTCACACTGGTTACCTTGTAATCGAGCAATGGCAGTGCCTTGTGAGCGTACCGACACAACTGAACCCTATACCCGCTCAACCGCACACAAGGTTGGCTGGCAGTGGCGTATTCCTTTGCAGCATCGAACTGGCAATGGCTTAGTCTATTCAGATAAATATATGAGCGACGAACAAGCACAAGAAATTTTGCTGAAGAACCTTGATGGAAAGCCTTTAGCTGAGCCTAAAATAGTGCCATTTAAAACCGGTCGTCGTCGCAAACAGTGGCATAAAAATGTGGTTTCTATTGGTTTAGCTAGTGGTTTCTTTGAACCACTTGAATCGACCAATATTCACTTAATTCAAACCGCAGCTATCCGTTTAGTGAAATTTTTCCCTCACAATGGTATTAATGATGAAGAGGTAAACGAATTCAATCACCAATCAAAAACAGAGGCAGAAGGTATTCGCGATTTCATTATTTTGCATTACAAACTCAATAGCCGTGGTGATAGTGAGTTTTGGCGTGCTTGTCAGCGCATGGAGGTTCCTAAATCTCTCATTCAAAAAATTCAGTTATTTAAAAAAACCGGTAAGGTGTTTTGTAATCCTGATGATTTATTTACTGAAATAGCGTGGCAACAAGTAATGATAGGCCAAGGTAACGTGCCAGAAGATCATCATCCATTAGTTGATACCTTAACAACAGAGCAAATAACTGATTTAATGGATAATCTCAAAACTTTAATCAATCGTACGGTAGAAAAGCTACCAAGCCATGATGAATTTTTAACCTCACTTTAAGTAGACAGAATCAATGCAAACAATAAAACTAAGTTCATCTAATATCTCCAGTTCACGCCTTATTTATGGCTGTATGCGCATTGCAAGTGACAACTCAGCATCTGATCACTCTAAAGGTAAACAAGCCATTCATGCAGCTATTGAGGCTGGCTATAATCATTTTGACCATGCGGATATTTATGGTGGCGGTGCATGTGAAAGTCTCTTCGGCGAATTGTTAATAGAGTCACCTAGTTTACGCGAGAATATCATTTTAACATCGAAAGCAGGGATTCGGCGCGATCCTCAGCGTTACGATTTTTCTAGAAACTACATTACGAACAGTGTGGAAAATTCACTAAAACGCTTAAACACTGACTATTTAGATTTATTCTTATTACACCGTCCTGATTATTTATTTAATGCAATAGACGTGGCTGAGACTTTTAATCAATTGAAAGCTAGCGGTAAAGTTAAACATTTTGGTGTCAGTAACTTTTCACCTTCGCAAGTGAGTTTACTGCAATCTGCATTAGATGAACCTTTACTTGTTAATCAGGTAGAAATTAATATTCACAATATCAATAGTTTTACCGATGGCACGTTAGATCAATGCCAACAACGAGGAATTACTCCCATAGCATGGTGCCCATTGGGTGGTGTTGTTTATCCTGCTTGGGGCAACACCTTTACTACAACAGATAAACAGCGCATTGAAACTGAATTATCGCGCCAGGCTAACAAATATAATTGTGTGCCATGGCAGCTTATTTTGGCATGGTTGTTAAAGCACCCTGCTAATATCTGTCCTATTATTGGCTCAACCACACCTGAGCGAATTGTTGCAGCCAAACAAGCATTAGAAATAAATTATCGCCATGAAGATTGGTATCAACTATTAGAAGCCAGAAATGGCCATCCTGTTGCTTGATACAAATAATAGAATCACACAAAAAAGTTTGATTATTTAATATTTAATCTATTACTTGATCTCTATCAACAAAAACACAAATGACAATGGTTTACATTTGCGACGAGGTAATTATACTAACGCCAACTAAAATACGTTGAGTGAATTATGAAAGTATTATCTCCTTTATACCTTGCTATTATCGCTAGCTTACCCATAACTGTCCCTGCATTTTCTTATGCTGAAAACGTAGAAACGGAAGAAAAAGAACTGGAAGTAATCGAGGTAAGAAGTTTTAGACAAAAACTTGATCAAGCGGGTCGTTTAAAAGATGTCATTCAGCAAACTGAAATTCTTGACTCACTTACAATAGAAAATAAAAATGCACTCAGCTTAACCGCAGCTATTAATAATGAACCTGGTGTTAATGTTTCAAACGAATGTTCAATGTGCGGTGTTAAACGTATTATGTTGAATGGAATGAAAGGTGAGCACACCACAATTCTTGTAGATGGCCTACCTTCTCACACACTCATCTCAGGTTTTTATGCTGTTGATGCCATTGCAACAACAGGTGTTGATAGAATTGAAGTGGCGCGTGGCGCAGGGGCATCACTTATTGCGCCAGAAGCTATTGGTGGAACAGTAAATATAATTACGAAAGAAGCCTATGAAAATAGTGCTGCGTTTGATTTTGCCAAAGGTTCGCATGACTTCACGGCAATGAAAGCAATGGCAACAGGGATTTCTGATGATGGCAAAACAGGTATTACATTAATTGGTCAATATGACAAACAAGATCAGGAAGATCACGATGAAAATGGAGTAAGCGAAGCCCCTTTTATCGAAAACCTTTCTCTAACCTCATTCATTAGCCAAGATTTATCGCAAACTAGTAATATTCAAGTTCGACTATCTAAAGTGCAATCTGAAATTTTTGGTGGCCCAATATTAGGTGATGTTGTTACATCAATTGGCACAGCATTATCAAGTTATGATAAGATAGAATCTGAACAATTATTTATCGATGATGATGTTCGCAATGACTATATTGGCAAACCGTGGGAAACTACCGAATGGATAGAAACTTCACGTGATGAAGCCTTTGTTAAGTATATAACTGAACTCAGTGATTATACCGTAGCAGAATTTGCCGTAAGTTATGCTAACCACATTCAAGACTCTTTTTACGAAGGCATTGATTATCAAGCTGATGATACAATGTGGTATGCCCGTGCAAAATTAGACATGGAATTATCAGATTCACATTTCATCACCTTTGGTATTGATACACGCCGTGAAGAAATGCGCTCATCTACCGATGCTTTAGAAGCTGTTTCAGCCTATCAAAGTGATGCTTTTGACTACGATACTACAGGGATTTTCTTTCAAGACATATGGACACCCAATGATAAATTTGAGATTGCATTAGCTTTCCGTTTAGATCAAATTACCGCTGATTTTATTGACCCTGAAAAAGTCGGCACTGAGATTGATGAAACCTTCATCGCTCCGCGAATAGATATTCGTTATTTCCATAGTGATGAACTCGTATCTAGATTTTCAACAGGCCGAGGGTACCGTGCGCCTTTATCATTCTTCGAAACAGACCATGGAATTTTAGATGCTGAGCTCGGTTATCAAATAAACATTGACTCACTAGAAGAGTCAATTTCAGCAAGTTACTCACTAAGTTATGACAATAAAGAACTCGCAATTACAGCCTCTATTGCACATTCTGAGGTTGATAATTTAGCAAGTTTAGAAGAAACCGCCGATGGGGTACCTTTATTAACCCAATTAGATGATAGCGCTGCTGTAAGCACTTTTGACGTAACCGCAGGGTATAATATTACTGAAAATTTTACCGTTAACATTGGTTTAGAAAAATTTAATTATGATGATAACTTTAAATCATCTTATGCCATTGCCCCTGTTGAAGAAAGAGCCAGCATTGAATTGCAATATGAAAAAGATAACCTAAAAATATTCTGGTCTACCGTATGGTTTGGAGAAAAAGATCTTAATGACTACGGTTACGAAGGCTATAACAAATTAGGTGACCCAACAACAATCAAAACCTTGGTTGGTAAATCATTTTCAACATCAGACATCAAAGCGCAATACCAGTTAACCGAACATACCAAAGTTTATGCGGGTATTTCAAATGTGTTTGAAGAAACACAAATAGACTCTGGAGATACTCCATTATTTTACGATGCCAAGGGTGGATATGATGTTGCTTACATATATGGTGCATTACATGGCAGAGAATTATACGCTGGCATTGAAGTTAAACTGTAACGATTGATATGACACTGAATATTTTCATCAAAAGTATCACTATAGTACTGGCATTAGTCGGTGCTATAGCTAGTTTTACTCATATAAATGCTATGCCTTTTGATTTAAAACCACTCAATAATATTAATAAAGAAGAACCAAGCAATACAAAAAACAGCCCAGCGGCTCTACCTACCGTTACTATGCTTTTTCAACCAAACTGTAGTTGGTGCAAAAAACAAGGACAAGCACTAGCTAAAGCGTTTGAGCAATGCCAAAATTCTCTAAATATAGCGCTAGTTGGTGTCAAAGGTAATACCAGAGAACTTAAAAGAGAAGTTCACCGTTACCACCATGATATTCCAGCCTTTGCCGCTGACCGTAAATTCTTAAGTGCTGTTGGTGGTTTTCAAGCTTCACCAACAACACTTATATATGACACTAACGGACAATTAATAACCAAAAAACGGGGGTTTATTCCTTTCAAAAATTTAAGTAAAGCGTTAAATATTATATCTCAGGGAAAGTGTAAAATTTAATTATACTTTATACTACGTTATTTATTGCGTGACTTAATACCTTAAAGCACCCTAAAATAGACATAATTATTAACCTATTACATAACTAAGTTATACCAGTTGATTAAATTATTTAAATTTTAAATGATATTAATCATGTTGGTATTAATAGAGATTAAGGAATGTCTGTGTTTACACCCCAACTTGCCGCCTCAGAAAAAGCATCTACCTCGTTAGCACCCACCGAACTGCTAAAAGATGAGATTAATCAAGTTACCAATATTTATAACATTATTGTTGAATTTTTCACCAATTACAGTTTTCAACTAATTGGTGCGCTTATTATTTTCATTATTGGTTATTTGTTAGCTGGTAAAATATCAGCTTGGGTATTGAAATTATGCCTAAAACAAAAAATTGATATTACCTTAAGTCAATTTTTATCAAATACCACCAAAATGCTTGTTGTCATCATGATAACTATCGTTTCATTAAGCAAATTAGGCATTAGTGTTACCCCTTTTGTTGCAGCAATAGGCGCTATTTCGTTAGGTGCAGGTTTAGCATTACAAGGCTTATTATCTAACTATGCTGCTGGCTTTAATATTATATTAATCCGCCCTTTTGTTGTCGGTGATACCATTACTGTTCACGGTGTTACTGGCGTAGTAGAAGAGGTTTTATTAGCTTACACTGTGCTAAAAAATGAAGATGATGTCACAATTACAATTCCGAACAAACATATTGTTGGTGAAATTTTACATAACTCTAAAAATGATTCGCTGCTTGAACTACAAGTCGGCATTGCTTATGACCACAACCCTTTAGATGTAGTAGAATTACTTAAAGAAACCATGCTAACACTCGATAGTGTTGATGAAAATACTAAGCTGCAAGTTGGTATTGATGAGTTTTCAGACAGCGCCATTACAATCGCTATTCGCTTGTGGGCTCCTACTGTAAGTTTGTATGAAACAAAATATAAGGCTTACGCTAGCATTTATAGCGCGTTAGACAAAGCCAATATCCATATTCCGTTTCCACAACGTGATGTTCATATTCATCAAATAGCTCAACAAGAATAACCCCTAAGATAACGCGACTACTTACCGAAAGTAGTCGCGTTATTATGCTCACTGTAACAAATAAATAGCAAAGCTCAGTGGCGCAAGTATGTTCTTATCCGTTTGAACTGATTGGTATACGAGAGTTTCAGTTTGCACCTTAGTAAGCACATCAAGTGGTTTCTCTTGTGTTGAGCTATTAAATACTACAATTAGTGTTTGCTTCTTTCCTGCTGCGGTGTAAGCTCTTTGAATGGCAAAAATACCTGGTGTATTTTCAGAATAAACAGTTGTCTGTAAACCAAACCTCAAGGCTGGATATTGCTGATATAAGTCAGCATATTTTGCAAATGTTTGATAAAACAAATGCCTAGTATCGAAGTTATTGTCAGCCGTGGTTTTATCTGTTGCTAATAAATCATCATCATTATAACTGTCTACGTTTGATGGCATCATGTCTTGACGCGAGTCTTGGTCTCCCCCATCCCCAACAAAACCTTGTTCATCACCATAATAGATAACGGGGACACCGCGACTAAAATAAATCATTGCGTGCGCAAGTAAATTACGCTGAATTTGCTCTCGCTCACTGTAGTTATACTTACTTTGTTTTAACAAATAAGCAAAACGCCCCATGTCGTGATTACCTGTAAAATTAACCAGTTGGTTAGCATTAGTATTTTCTATATTTTTATGGCTAGTTTGATAAAAGTGATCTTGAGCAAATAAATTTGTTAGTTCAATAGTACCTTTTTGTTCAACTAAAACACCTCTAATTGCACCTTGTAAAGCAAAGTCTAATACTGATGGAAGTTTTGCTTTTGTTGTAAAACTACTTAATTCTTTCGCGTCAAAACTGTAAACTTCACCAAACATAAAGAAGTTTTCAATCCCTAAGGATTTGGCATGCGCCATTAATGCCGGCGAAAATACTTGCCAAAACTCAGTGTTAACATGTTTAACCGTATCAATACGAAATCCGTCTGGTTTAAATTCATCAATAATAGCCTTGTAAATGTCTATCATGCCGTTAATAACGTTTTCGCTATTAGTATTTAAATCGTCAAGGCCAGCAAAGTCACCACGAATTGAGCTTTCACCAACCCAGTTTGAATCACCTTGGTTATGATAAACCTTAGTATCATTAAGCCATAATGGCGTTTTTAAGGTTTCATTTCCTTTTGGAATAATAGGCGTATAAACATTCCCATTAGCTAGATCGGCAACTGATTTAAAAGGACAATCTTCACCTTCTTCTTCAATTAACCAACCTAAACCGTCTTCACCGTGACATTCTTTGTATTTGATAACATCTGCCGTATGATTAGTGATAATATCGAAAAACACTTTGATATTGCGCTGGTGCGCCTGATCAATAAAGTATTTTAAATCAGCATTACTCCCCAAATGGGGATCGATTTCGGTGAAATCTAAAATCCAATAACCATGATAACCAGATGTACCAGATTGCATTGCTTGGTTACGTAAAACAGGCGTTAACCAAATAGCGGTTATACCCATGTTATCAAGATAGGGTAATTTTTCAGTCAGCCCCGCAAGATCACCGCCGTGATACATACCTTTTTGTCGTTTATCAAACCCGCCATGAGATAATGCCCGCTTGCTATCGTTTTCTGCAGCACCCAAATCATTGCTGAGGTTGCCATTGTTAAATCGATCAGGTAAAACAAAATAAAAAACTTCATCCTGAAACGCTCGTTGCTGATAAGGTTTAAGTTTGGCCGCTTTTGCTGTTAAGTCCTGATGAATACCTGCTGCAAATGTTGTTAAATTAACAAGTAACGATACCGTACAAAAAATAATAGTGAATACTGTGCTCATTTTCATTTTATTGTGCTACCCAATTAAGTAAGTTATAACGATGCGTAGAAACAACCAAAAGCAGGCAATGTAATTTGGTTATCACTTATCGTAGTCGTCGTTAATAATTGATGGTCGCTAAGTACAACAATATTCTCATCGACAAGGTTAAGTGCGAATGTTTGTGTTTGATTACTAAAATTAAAACAAACAACAAGCTTCTCCTTGCTATCCTGCCTAATAAAAGCAAGTATTGGCTCTGGCGTGTCAATAAAAGTAATATCGCCATACAATAATGCACTGTGTTGTTTACGCCATTGAGTAAAATGACGGTAGCTATTTAAGACAGAACCAGATGAATTATTTTGTAAATCTACCGATTTCGCATGATGTTCTTCAACCACAGGTAACCAAGGTTTGGCTTGACTAAAACCCGCATTAATTTGATCATGCTGCCATGGATGTGGCGTTCTACAGCCATCTCGCCCTTTAAATTGCGGCCAAAAAGTAATGCCGTAAGGATCTTGAATATCTTTGAAATCAATATTAGCTTCAGTTAAACCCAGCTCTTCTCCTTGATAACTACAAACACTACCCCGTAAAGAAGATATCATGGCAAATAACATTTTAGCTAAATCGGCATTTTGCTCAGCATTTTGGCTCTTACCCCAACGGCTCACAACACGTTGCACATCATGGTTTGAAATTGACCAACAGGGCCATCCGTCTGATACTCGTTCTTCAAGGGTTTGTACAACTTGCTTAACGTATTGAGCAGAAAACTCATCTGTTAACAAATCAAAACTATAACCCATGTGTAATCGGTGTTCGCCTTGGGTATATTCCGCCATGGTTTTTAATGAGTCTTCAGACGATATTTCCCCTAAGGCAACAGTACCTGGATATTGATTTAATAGCGTTCTAATAGATTCAATAAACTCTAAATTTTCATCTTGGGTATTATTGTAATAATGATATTGATAAGCGTACGGATTTTTCTCATCAAACCCTATGCTTTGCCTTAGTGCTTTGGGTTTAGCGGGGTTATCACGTAATTGTGCATCATGATAACAAAAGTTAATAGCGTCTAACCTAAATCCATCAACGCCACGTTTTAACCAAAACTCGACATTATCGAGTACAGCTTGCTGCACTTGAGGATTATGAAAATTAAGGTCAGGTTGGCTTGATAAAAAGTTATGCAAATAATACTGTTGACGGCGTGGTTCCCAAGTCCAGCCAGTACCGCCAAAAATAGATAACCAGTTATTTGGTGCCGTGCCATCTTCTTTAGCATCAGCCCATACATACCAGTCAGACTTATCATTAACTTGATCTTCTCGGCTTTCTATAAACCATTGGTGCTGATCTGAGGTGTGACTCAGCACCTGATCTACCATGATTTTAATATTATGTTCATGCGCCTTGGCAATGAGCTCGTCAAAATCAGCTAACGTGCCAAAAATAGGGTCAACATCACGATAATCACTGATGTCATAGCCAAAATCTTTCATTGGTGATTTAAAAAACGGTGAAATCCAAATTGCATCAACACCTAAACTTGCAATATAATCTAGCTTACTAATTATGCCGCGCAAGTCTCCGATGCCGTCTTGATTAGCATCATAGAAGCTTCGCGGATAAATTTGATAAATTACCGCACCACGCCACCACATTTGTTCACTCATCCTAAAAACTCCACGATCATATTGAATTCATAATTACATGGATAGAATACGCAATTCATCTGATAGCGAATAGTCTTTGCATACGTATGTATTAATATTCCTAGCATCTGCATACGTATTCAAAACACAGAATTTGCTACAGTAAGGTTATTATCCCTATAATTATTCAATAAATTTTATTAGGAATTTTATGTTGCGCTTACTAATTCAAATGAGAAATTACGCTGTATTAGCGTTCCTATTGATGACACTTATTGTTTGCCAAATAAGTGTGCAAGCAAGTGAAAACAACAAGCAAAACACTTCAAGTTATTTTCAAAGCTATCAATTAAAAAATCAAAGCGTTGAAATCACTACATCACTGGGGAAGTTATCTTTAAGCGCATTTAGCAATAATGCAATACAAGTACATTATCAGTACCAACAAAAAACCAATGATGCTAGTTTTTTGCCTTCATTTGCCATTAAAGAAAATACAACTCAACAAAATTTCAAAATAACTGAAACAACAAAACAACTAGTGCTTTTTGCTGGCGAGTTACAAGCAGTTATTAATAAAGCTCCATTTAATATCAGTTTTTATCAAAACAATCGGTTATTGATTTCACAAGAATCGGGGCTTTTTAGCGGTAATGTAGTTGAAGAGGAAAAGCACTATAAAACGCAAGGCTTTCGCTTTACATTAACTGACAATGAAAAGTTACTAGGCGGTGGTGAACGTGTACTCGGCATGGACAGACGAGGTCATCGTATGCCGTTGTATAACCGTGCACATTACGGATATGAAACACAATCTAATCAAATGAATTTTAGTATACCTGCAGTATTTTCAAGCAATAAATATATACTGCTATTTGACAATTCAGCCAAAGGTTGGATGGATTTAGGCAAAACAGATCCCAACATAATGCAATTTGAAGCTGTGTCAGGGCGCATGGCATATCTTGTGTTTGCTGGCGACACTTATCCGGAATTAATCAATAACTACGTAGATGTTACTGGCAAGCAACCCATGCCACCGCGTTGGGCATTCGGCAACTATGCCTCTCGTTTTGGTTATCGAACAGAGCAAGAAGTTCGCGATACCGTTAACAAGTTTCACGAATTAGACTTTCCGCTCGACGCACTAATTCTTGATCTTTACTGGTTTGGTAAAGACATAAAAGGTCACATGGGCAATTTAGCTTGGGATAACGACGCCTTCCCTACCCCAACAAAAATGATCAGCGACATAAAGGCACAAGGTGTCAATACCCTATTGATCACCGAGCCTTTTGTGCTAACCACCTCAAAAAAATGGCAGGATGCGGGGAAAAATCAAGCCTTAGCAAAAGATGCTGATGGTAAACCTAAACGTTTCGATTTCTACTTTGGTAATACTGGTTTAATTGATGTATTCAACGACAATGGAAAAAACTGGTTTAATAATATTTATAAAGGCTTATATCAACAAGGTGTGAGCGGTTGGTGGGGTGATTTAGGCGAGCCCGAAGTTCATCCGAGCGACACCTTGCATACACTTGAAGACGGTAGTGTTGTCAATGGTGATGCTATCCATAATGTTTATGGTCATCAGTGGGCTAAAATGGTTTTTGAAAATCAATTAGACCTTGCCCCCGATAAACGCCCGTTTATTCTAATGCGTTCTGGTTTTGCCGGTTCGCAGCGTTATGGCATGATCCCTTGGACGGGTGATGTCAGCCGCTCGTGGGGCGGATTAAAACCGCAAGTTGAACTTAGCTTACAAATGGGGGTTTTAGGCATGGGCTATACTCACTCTGATTTAGGCGGTTTTGCTGGTGGTGAAAAATTTGATAAAGACCTGTATATTCGTTGGTTGCAATACGGTGTTTTTCAACCTATTTATCGCCCTCATGCGCAAGATAATATTGCACCAGAAGTTGTATTTCACGATAAAAACACTCAAGATATTTTACGAAAATTTATTAAGCTGCGATATCAATTATTACCCTACAACTACACTTTAGCTTATAAAAACAGTACTACGGGTATGCCATTAATGCGCCCACTCTTCTTCGAAGACGAGAGCAATATCACATTAATGAATAATGCCACAAGCTATCTTTGGGGTGACGCTTTTCTCATAACGCCAGTAGTTGATATAGGGGTAAAATCAGTTTCAGTTCCACTACCTAAAGGCGTGTGGTTTGATTACTTTAATGGCGAGAGACATCAAGGCAACCAAACAGTGAATATTGCAACTAGCCTAGAAACACTACCGGTATTAGTGCGAGCTGGCTCATTTATCCCAATGATTGATGACATACAATCAACCAAAGATTACGATAACAGCAAGCTAACACTCCACTACTATGCCGACAAATCAGTCAAAAGCAGTAAAGGTGAAATGTATGACGATGACGGTGAAATGTTTCAAGCTAACACCCATGGTTTTTTTGAGTTATTATCCTTCGAAGCCCGTCAACAAAGTGAAAGCTTAAGTCTCCATTTATCAAGACATGACACTCGCTATGTGGGCATGCCTAAAAATAGAGATATAACCCTAGTTATTCATCATTGGCAAAGCCACCCCAGTAAAGTTATAGTGGGTGAAAAAACAGCAACCAACTTCAACTGGAATAAAGAAAAACAAACATTAACTGTAAAATTTAAATGGCAACATCAACCGTTAACGTTAAGCATACTGAATTAGGTAATAAGTAAGTTATGAATACCCAGAATAAAAAAATTGTTAATTTAATTGCCGATATCGGCGGTACTAATATTCGTATAGCGCAAGCCGATGCACAAAGTGAGGCAAAATACACAGATATTGAAACCTATCAATGTGCAAAATTTTCAAGCTTGGCTGACGTTATCGCGCTGTATATTAAAAGCAAAAACATAGCTGAGGCCAGTATTAATGCTTGTTTAGCTATCGCTTGCCCGACTGACAACGATATTATTTCGATGACGAACTTGCCCTGGCAGTTTTCTCAAAAAGAGCTGATTAAAACACTAAACCTAAATAGCTTAAGTATGATCAATGATTATACGGCTATCGCTATGGCAATTCCGCTGCTAAACGATAGCCAAAAAGTAAAAATTGGTGGTGGTGAAGCGGTAGCAGGTAAGCCAATATCAGTTTGCGGCCCAGGTACAGGTTTAGGCGTGGCTAATTTAATTCCTATTACCATAGGTGATAAAAGCCAATGGCATTGTGTTAGTGGCGAAGGTGGTCATGTTGATTTCGCGCCCGTTGGCGAACTAGAAATTGCCGTATTACGATATATCAACACCATCAAAAATCGTGTTTCTTATGAACAGTTACTGTCTGGGTATGGCATTGAACAAATATACCAATCTTTAGCTAACAAAGGTGATGACGAAGAAGAAGCACCTTTATCAGCACAAGAAATTAGCCAACGAGGCATTGAGAAAACCTGCATTATCTGCCAACAAACCATGTTGATTTTCTGTCAAGCACTCGGGAGTTTTGCCGGAAACTTAGCATTAATAATGAACAGCCAAGGTGGCGTTTATATTGCGGGTGGTATTGTGCCTCGCTTTATTGATTTTCTTAAAGCAAGTCAGTTTAGAGAGCGCTTTGAAAGCAAAGGACGTTTGTCGCATATTACTCAGCAAGCACCCACTTATGTTATTACTGAAGCGCAACCAGGTTTACTTGGCGCGGCTGCTTATATATTGCAACAATAATAATTAAAGGGTAGAAAGTATTAAACGCAGTTAATCCGTTAATTACTAATTATCGTATTAACTGCTCCGGTAGGACAATTCAAAATTATAGTTCTACGCCCCCTATCATATGTGTTTGAACTAGATTTGCTATGTTCAACGAATCACTTGTTTCTTCGTTAGACAATCCAGCTACAATCCCCTGTTTATTTATTTCTGACTGATTTTGGCTTACTTTCCATTTTCCTGTTATTGACAAGATCTCAATTTCTAAACCGACAATGGCTGCTAACATGCGTTGAATATATTGCATTGGCGCATCTGTAATTGACCAAGGTTTCTCTTGGTTTTGTTCATGTTGAATCGTTAAATTATTCAACATATCCAATTTAAATTGAGTATCAAATCGATAAGACAACAGACCTTTTACATGTACAGCAACGTAATTCCACGTGGGCACTACTTTACCCTGTTCTTTTTTAGTTGGGTAATAGTTTGGCGAGATATAGCAATTAGGCCCATGAAAAACGAGCAATACCTGAGATTTGTCTTTAATGAGTTTCCATAATGGATTCGCTTTTGCAATATGCCCCTGCAAGCTAAGTTTTCCTTTTGATTTGTTAAGGAAAAAAGGTATATGATTCACCTCTATTCCTGTTGCTGAATAGGCAATCAAACTTGCCAATGGGTACTTCACCATGAGTTCATGTAAAGTAACAGGATCATCTTGTTGAAAAGCTTTAGGCACATGCATTTTTCATCCCCTCTTATTTCCATTCTCTATTTAATTTGTCATAAACAAAGCATTACATTTTTGCTTCTAAACCGTTTTTAATCGCTAGCCATTCACTATTGATAATTGAAAAAATGGCAGTATTGCGAAAACTACCATCGGGCAAAATTCGCTGATGGCGTAAAATCCCTTCAAACGTGGCACCTAACCGACTAATAGCATTACGTGACTTTATATTATGTTCGTGTGTTTTAAACTGAACTCGAATAGCCTTTAGTTCATCAAAAGCATGCTTTAACAAGCAATACTTAGCATGAGTATTCACATAAGTACGTTGGTATTTAGGCGTGATAAAAGTAAAACCAATTTCTAACGTTCTATTTTCATGACTAATTTCACAATAGCGTGTGCTACCAACTAGCTCACCACTTTGATTATCAAAAATTGAAAAAACAACCTGCTCTCCTTGTTTAACCTTCTCAAGCGATTGTACCAACCAAGTTTCAGCTTGTGTTTTTGAAGTGCATTGATTTGGCAATGACCACTTCCATAGCTCAGGAAAAGCGCCCGCTTGATAAAAAGTATCAAGATGTTCTATTGATAACGGTTGCAACGTTATTTTATTTGTTGAAATGGTGACTGGTTTAGGTTCAAACATAAATAAACTCCTTAAAAATTTAGTTGATATTCTGCAATTTGTGGTATAAACACAACGACCAGTTTTAAATAAACACTTATACCAAAGACGGATTTTTCTATTGAAAACGCTTAACCTAACGTTAGATAACTCAACTAAAAAACTGTATTTGCAGATAGCCTTCGCTATTCGATATGCCATTGAAAGTGGTAATGTTGTTTCATCTGAAAAGCTACCCTCAGCGCGAGTACTTGCTGAGCAGTTAGCTGTTAACCGCCATACTGTTATGGCCGCTTATCATGAGTTAGTTGCACAAGGTTGGGTTGAGGCTCGACATAGACAGGGCTACAGTGTCGCTGCAATACTGCCTATATTTTCCACAAAAAATGTCGATAAGAACCTCAAGAATAATCAAAAGAATGTAGTACAAAGGCACACTTGGCGACTAGCAAAAAGCAATGACAACAAGGCTATGCCAACAGCAAGTGGCTACGAATTTAATTTTGCAGGCGGTAATCCAGATATTAATTTATTTCCATTCAATGAATTCAGAGGTTTTATGAATCAAGCCTTAAATCGGCCCGATATTAAGGAATTGAATTATGGTCATAACAACGGGTTTTCACCATTTATTCATGAAGTGAGTAAATATTTACGTAGGGTACGATCAATCACCAACAAAAAAATTATTGTCGTCAATGGTACTCAGGAAGCCTTATATATTATCGCTCAAGTTTTAATAAAAACGGGTGATAAAATAGCGGTAGAGAGCTTAGGTTATCAACCAGCTTGGAACGCATTTAACAATGCAGGAGCTGAGTTAATTGCGGTGAAACAAACGGATCACGGTATTGATATTAATCATCTTGAGCAGTTGATTAAAACACAAAAAATTCGCTTACTCTACCTAACACCATTACATCAATACCCTACCACCACAACGCTTGCAATGAGCCAGCGTAAAAAAATATATCAATTAGCACAACAGTATAACTTTCCTATTATTGAAGATGACTATGACCACGAGTTTCACTATAACAGCCAACCACTAGCGCCTATGGCCGCCAATGATCCGTCTGGTTTAGTTATTTATCTTTCTAGTTTTTCAAAAATTATGTTCCCTGGAATTCGCTTAGGGCTTATTGCTGTGGATAAATCACTTGTTCTCCCCATTGTAAATTATCGCGCCTTACTCAATCACAAAGTCAATGTACCGCTTCAAGATGCTGTAGCGCGCTGGATGAAAGATGGTGGCTTTGAGCGCCATTTACGGAAAGTCACCCGACATTATCAAAAAAGGCGGCAATACATGGTTGAATTGCTCAGCCAATTTATTGAGGATGGACTAGAGATTGAATTTTCCATTCCTGCTGGTGGTATGGCGCTGTGGGTAAATATTGGTGATAAGGCACAAAAAATAGCAGAAGTTGCAAGACAACAAGGCATATTTATATTAGCAGAACATGCCTTTCATTTAGATCAAAAGAACGATCAAGATAAATACATTCGCTTAGGTTTTGCCGGACAAAACGAACAACAACTCAAACAAGGCTTATTACGATTGAAATCAATATTGATTGAATACGTATGTAAGAGATAGCTGTCAATGATGATAGTGAGTATATTGTTCACATTACAATAATTAATATAAGCGTCTGATACATGACCACATCTAACCACATAAAGAGCTTGAATTCGCCCCAACAAAAACCTCGCCTCAGCTTTTGGCAAATTTGGAATGTTAGTTTTGGCTTTTTAGGCGTGCAATTTGGCTTTGCGCTACAAAATGCTAACGCCAGTCGCATACTTTCTGATTTAGGTGCTGACCTACACTCACTATCATTATTTTGGTTAGTCGCCCCTATTATGGGGTTAATCATTCAACCTTTAGTTGGCTCAACCTCTGATCGAACCTGGAATCGTTTAGGACGTAGAAATCCCTATATACTAGCTGGTGGGTTTGCCGCGGCTATTGGTATGTTATTAATGCCAAATTCATCTACCTTAACGAGCTTTATCACCCCATTATTTTTCGGCGCCATGATGTTAGCACTAATGGATGCATCGTTTAATTTAGCATTCCAGCCATTTCGCGCTTTAGTGTCTGATATGGTACCACCAGAGCAGCGTAACCTTGGTTATTCGGTGCAATCATTTCTAATCAACATTGGTGCCGTTTTCGGGTCTATTTTGCCTTTTTTATTAACCAATGTCATTGGTTTAGAAAACTCAGCTAACGCAGGTTCAGTTGCCCCCTCTGTTATTTGGGCATTTTATATTGGTGCTTCAGTGATGTTAGGCTCAGTTCTATGGACGGTATTTAGAACCAAAGAATACGCCCCTGGCACCAATGGTTTAGCCGAATTAGAAACGACTGAAAAGAAAAGCTCACTCTACGAAAAATTATCAACCTTTTTTGGTTTAATGAAAACTATGCCAAGCACCATGAAGCAATTAGCCTTAGTGCAATTTTTTTCATGGTTTGCTTTATTTATTATGTGGGTGTATACCATGCCAGCTATCGCACAACATATTTGGGATTTAGATGCTAAATGGTTTGATCCTCACTATTTAGAATCTATCGGTACAATTCCCGAAGATATCGCTAAAATAAAAGGCACAGCAGGTGATTGGGTAGGTATTATTTTTGCCGCATATTCCTTATTTGCCGCATTTGCCTCATTATTTATGGCAAAGGTCGCTGACAAAATAGGTCGAAAACTCACTTATGCTTTATCGTTACTGGCTGGAGGCATTGGCTATTTAAGTATCATGCTAATGCAGAATCCTGAATTAACCATGGTAAATTTAGGTATTACTCAAATTGAAGTACCACAAGGTGCAGTCTCTTTAATTATTTCGATGGTTGGTGTTGGTATCGCTTGGGCTGCCATATTAGCCATGCCTTACGCTATCTTGGCTGGCTCATTACCAGTTAAGCAAACAGGTGTCTACATGGGCATTTTCAACTTTACTATTGCCGCACCACAAATTGTTTCAGGCATTTTTGCTGGTTGGATTTTAACCGCTGTATTTGATAACCAAGCAATTTACATCATTATGTTAGCTGGTGGTTCAATGATCTTAGCAGCACTTTCAGTGTTTTTTGTTAAAGATGGTACAGCAGAGAAAGTAGCCACTTGCAGTGAGGAAGTTGTTGCCTAACAGCAATGCCATTGCTTTGATTAAACACGCTTAGTTTTTAAAGTGTTAGTGAATATTTTAACTTCCATATTTGATAAATACCTAATAGCTCATTTATATGGTGTTTAGTAGTAATCGGCATGTTCATCTAGGTGATTATTGTTTTCCACAAGCATCAATAAAGTCTTGAGGTTCAATCACGATTTGTTGTCTATGGCTTTCAACATTTTTCTCTATCGCTGTGCGGTCAAAAGTAATAGTGCACCCCTTACTATTCGTTGCCTCAACCAAAGATAAATCTTTATCTATTTTGCTGATTACAAGTGATGATTGTTCATATTCCCATATGCTACTATCTTTAGATTTTATAGGAAGAAGCTCCAAAACCTGTGTGCCATATTCGTTTATTAAAGTAAGCTTTACTTTAATAATCTCATTAGTATCATTTTTAATGATTCCCCAGTAAATATTTGAGCAGGCACTGAGTAGAAAAGGTAAAAACAATGTCAGTAAACATTTGTTAAGCTGTCCATAAAATTTCAGAGCTCCATATTAAGCGTTTAATATCTATTTCCATAGCAATTGAGTCGTGTACTCTTTGATACGCATCTGGTTGAATTGGGAATAGTGTATATCAATTATGAGCGGGATTTTCATGATTTATTATGGGGCCTGATTAAATTAAAACGAATATTTCCTTGCTGCCAACATGAAATGCACCGCATTGGTATTACACTAACGCCTGAGCCGAAAGGCAAAACATAATAAGGATAATGGCATTAGCACTCGACAAGAGGGGCAAATAACAGAAGAAACATAGATAATAATAACAAGGAAAAAAAGGATGTTTTTAACCGTTGGCTTCGGGCTTGTTCAACAACAGGATTAAGTTGCGGCAAGCGCAACCTATCCTTTATTTATTAGCTGTTTTTATTGCATAATTTCATTACTGCTTTATATAGCACCAATGTCAAAGCGGCTGCCAGAATAAAACTCGGCAATACATACATGAATATATAAGGAGCATTTTCTACTCTTTGTTCTTCATGAATATATGGGAAAGCAAGCTTTTTGTAGGCTTCCAGAAATACAAAAAAATTCAAACTAGAACCCACTAAGATTAAAGTGAAATAAATTAAAACAGATTTAATTCTATTCATTTTCATTTAACCTCCCAAAACCAAACTTCCTTACTTTTGTTAAGATCTGAAACTACTCCAAAAAATTCGTATATGGCTCTAGATGTCATGCCTCCACTGGATATTTCATCTTCATTCCAGAGATCAATATGATCACCACTTCGATTAGGGAATGATTCGTTGCCTCGCGTCCAGTAATCCTTGAAAAAGATAATTCCTGTTTTACCATCCAAATCTTCTTGGAATAAATTGGGATTTATTATTTGTTTTTTTCCTAGCCAGCTAAAGCTCGATTTATTTAGCCAGTTAGCCATTTCTTCTGCAAGTAGTATGTGCTTCATACTAGGGTGTCCCCAGCATTTCTTTACTTTTGCACCTACAGTTGATACCCCAGATTTAATTAAGGCATCACTAAGCATGATTGCACAATAATTACCAAATGGGCTTGAGCTTGATTTTTGTTTATTCTGACATCTTGCTTTTATTAAATTTTCATCAGGAAAGTTATTCCATATTTCTTTAAACTTAGACATTGTATATCCTTATGGTTGGTCACAAATGGCTGCTTAATACAGCTAACAATTAAGCATTTATCTCTTGTCGAAGCATGAGAGATAAATGCCCTGTTGGACTGAGCCGCTAGGCACAGTCTATATGGTTTGTGTTTTTTAAGTTATTTCTCAAGAAGGAAAGCGGTAAACTGGCAATTGAATTTTCACTAGCTTCCTTACTCTTTTTTACTCAATGTTATTAAGCCAGTGTACCTGAATAAACGCTTTTTTCAACGCATAATTAGCCTTTGATATGACAACACTAACTCGTTCGAAATCGAATTAACTGCTTGTTGGGTAATAGAATTCCTAGCAATACCATTCCAACATGATGACAACGTGAACATTCAGGTCCTATGTCACCTTTTATCTTTTCTGTAAGTGTTTCTTCTGGTTGTTTGACAGAATTAGCTAAACTTTTTCTAATCAGGCTCAACGATTTTCGCCTAATAGCATTAGCCATGAAACCGTAATAACGCAGCCGCATAAAACCTTTGGGTAGCACATGCAGTAAAAATCGTCTGATCAACTCTGCCGCAGACAAATCCATATCGATTTGTTCATTGGTACAATAGTCTTTATATCGCATTGACACTTTGTTTTCGTGGGTTAAAGATAAGCGGCTTTCACTAATGCCGACACGATTACAGTAACGGGCTAAATAATCAACCACAGCTTTAGTATGATCTATCGTCGGTTTACTATAAACATTCCATTTCAACCGTGCGACTTCTTTTAGTACTTGCTTAATAGTCTTGGAGGCGAGCCGATGCAACAATCCATCATCTGCTTGCTCAGCTAAACTATTAAGCATTTTCCCTCTGAACTTCACTGATAAGACTCTCACAGGAAATAAATAGTAGTTTTATCATGGGTGGCCTGATTAGTAGTTATATTACTAAAAAGTCTCAGTAATAAACCCCAAACCAGCTTTACAAACCCTAACTAATTGATACTATGTAAAATAGCTCCTATCTCTACGTTGGATATTATGGAGAAATCTCAGTAATATCTAAGCCCTAACAAAAATATAATATTTTTGGTTTATAAGGTACTGAAAATATTGGATATTAATGTGAATTAAAGTTATGGGGCGGGCATTATTGAAAAGTCTCCATGATAATAGTTAGTTTTTTCAGGGGAATGACGTGACTCAACTTCATAAAGATTATTTGAACTATATTAACCACAGGTTTATTTCAACCTTTGGTACAAGCTCTGTTACCAAATATAATTGCCCTTATTGCAAATCAGGTGAATTGGTAAGCAATCAAGATGAATTACATATAGAAGAAACTCCAGAATCGAGAAAAGAAAGATATGACTCTGATTGGGAAAAAGAATGGACTAAATATTTATTCAGTGGCGCACTTACATGTAAAAGCTGTAGTGAAAAAATATTCTGTACAGGTACTGGAAAATTAGAATTTAATTCTTATTGTGGCATAGAAGAAGCTCCAGAAAGTATAAATGATTGTTATGAAATAGAGCTAAGACCAACATATTTTGAACCAGCAGTATACATATTCAATATTCCCAGTAAATGCCCACAACATTTGCAAAATGAAATTATACACGCCTTTAAATTGGCTTTTTCAGATTATTCGGCTTCCGGAAATAGAGTAAGAACTTGTATTGAACTCTATATAAAAGAACTTAATCCTTTAGCGAAAGGGAAATTACATAAACAAATTGAATCTATCAAAAATCACGATAGCAGTGTTTACGAAATTTTAATGGCAATTAAGTGGTTAGGAAATCAAGGGTCCCATGAATCTAATCTTCAGGAATATGACTTAGCATTCGCCTTTGAAGCTTTAGAGTGTTGTCTTAAGAAGCAATATGAAAGTAATGAAGCCAAATTAAAAAATTTTGCTGTGTTAATTAATGACAAGCAAAGATCAATAGCAAAAATCTAAGTAAATTCACATGACTGAATAAGTATCCTTAATAATTGTCCGGGAGGAGAGGTATGGTAGATTTCCAAACGTTATTTAGAAAATGTACAAGAGCCAAACTATTAGGGAAATCTAGTTATGAGTTACAGGAGTTTTTAGATAAGAGCGGTAGTATTTTAACTATCAACGAACATACAGTATCGTCCTTTAAATCTATTGAAGGTCATTCCGTCAAAGCTGATTCGTGTAAAGCTTTTTTTCCAAAGCAAACTGTAGCAGAGCTAGAGGTTAACAGTCGTTTAAATTACATTCGTGAGCAATGCCTAAAAATAGATTTTGTAACTCCTCCTTTCATGACTAATCAATTCTTAGGTGAGTTTGCAAAAGCAATAGAAACAGGGATTAATTTAGAAAATGTTGCTGAAGAATATGCTCCGAAAATGCATAATATAGAAGGTATTTCAGCGTTAATTGTTGATGTTTACCGTGAAAATAGCGACTTTGCAAAGTATTCAAGTCAAATCGAAGAGGCTATTGAGGCGTTTTATCTAGGATTGAATCGTGTAGCTATTACCTCGCTTATGCCGTGTATTGAAGGAGTAATTCGGGATATAGGCATAAAAATTGGAATATCTTGTGAAGAGCATGTAAAAGTTAACCAGTTTGTTAGTATCCTTAAGAAAATACAACAAAGAATAATTAAAAATTTAGTGTTTTATGATTTCGATTGGGTTCCAAGTGATTTTACGGCTATTTCATTTCATGATGGATTCAATGAGCAAATACAAATGGTAGAAAGCCTAAAGTATTTTTTAAATAAAAGACTGTATCAACATACCGCCTCATATAAGGGAAGTACAAATTTAAATCGAAATGGAGTTATACATGGCTTTATTACGAATTTCAATTCCCCTGTTAACTTTTATAGATTAATTACAGTACTTAATATGCTTTATGTTTGTTCCGTATTAACGGGCAATAATGGAAGCTTATTTCATCCAGAAACTAGTGAGGCATCAAAGTTATTAGAGAAGAGATTAAACAAAATACTAATCTTTAAAAAAGTGTTAAATTGAAGATACTGGTTTTTCTGTAGAGATCCCCCCATAAGTTGATGCATATGGGGAATGTGATAACACTCACACACTTCAAGTCGCACATGAAAGAAGTGGTGTATATGATATCCATGTATTTAAGGACGGATACCTTGATTGGTCTATGTATAGTATTGAAGTAACCTCTGGTATATGTCATGTCAATACTGTTCATATAATTGCTGAACTAGAAAAATAAATTATAAGAATTTAAAGCGTTATCCATACAAAGTCTAATCCAAATAAGCTAAATGGTGTCGAGGCCTAAGGTCTCTTTTGTGGCAAAGATTAGTGTTCTGAGAAAAATTAGAGCAACAAGCTGCTTTCAAGTTGCTCAAATGAATAAAGTCTAACTTAATCAGCTACCACATGATTTTCGAACAATAACGCTAGGTTCAATTAAGGTAGTACTGATGTCATGACCACTTATTGAAGATAGTAAGGTGTTTACTAACAACTCGCCTGCCAATTGAGTATCTTGCTTAACCGTTGTTAACGGCGGAAATGTAAAGCTGGCAATGGCGATATCATCAAACCCAACCACCGCAACTTGGTCTGGTATGGTAATATTATGTTCTTTTAACGCACGCATTGCGCCTATAGCAATCAAATCACACGCCGCACAAATAGCATCAAATTTTTCACCACTGTTTATTAATTCACACGCGGCTTTGTAACCCGCTTCTTCAGTATACAGAGCGTTAAACTGCATTTTACTATTAACCACTAAACCGTGATCTTTCAGTGCCTGACAATGGCCTTTATAGCGATCATAAAATTCAGGTGCATGGCTAGAGGCGCTCCCTAAAAAAGCAAAGTGTTTTCGCCCTTGCTTAATTACATGCTCAGTGATTTCTTGCCCGCCACGAAAGTTATCACAACCTATAGAGACTATAGGTAATTCTTTAACTTCAGCTCCCCAACGAACAAAATGCGTTCCTTGCTCACTTAATTGAATCAGTTTTTCTTCAAAATCAACATAATCACCATAACCCAATAAAATTAGACCGTCGGCTTTATTACTGTCTTCAAAATCAGCATGCCAATCATTACTCGCTTGTTGAAATGATACTAATAAATCATAGCCTTTTTGAGCGCAAGCTCGGGTAATACTGCCTAACATGGAAAGAAAAAAAGGATTGATGGCTGAATCATCATTGGTGGGATCTTCAAAAAGTAGCAAAGCGATGGTATCACAATGCTTCGAACGCAAATTACTGGCGTTTTTGTCGACTTTGTAATTTAATTCTTTGGCAATTGCTTGTATTTTGAGTCGCGTTTCTTCGTTCACTAAAGGACTATTTCGCAAAGCCCTAGACACCGTCGACTGAGAAACCCCCGCCTGAAAGGCAATATCAAAAGAAGTCGCTTTTTCTTTCACTTGGCTACTCGCTAATATTTGATAAAAAACAAAGATAACAAGAATATACCTGAGCAGGCGACAAAAGTATAGATAGCAAAAAGGCTCAAATAAATGCTATTTGAGCCTTTGGGGGTAAATTAAATTTACGGTTTACTTGGAAGCGCGTGAAACGTATTCACCAGATCGTGTATCGATTTTCACTTTTTCACCAATTTGTACAAACAAAGGTACACGAATTACGGCCCCCGTAGCTAACGTAGCAGGTTTGCCACCTGTACCCGCAGTATCACCTTTTAAACCAGGGTCAGTTTCTGTGATGTCGATTTCAACAAAGTTTGGCGGTGTTACAGAAATAGGTGAATTATTCCATAAGGTGATCGTACAAATGTCCCCTTCTACTAACCACTTTTCGCTATCAGCAACGGCTTTATCATCGGCAGCTATTTGTTCAAACGTTTCATTATTCATAAAGTGCCAAAACTCACCATCGGCATATAAATACGCTAACTCGATATCCATTACATCAGCACCTTCAACAGACTCACCTGATTTAAAGGTTTTTTCTAATACCTTCCCTGAGACTAATTTACGAATTTTAACACGGTTAAAAGCCTGACCTTTACCCGGTTTTACTAATTCGTTTTCAAGGATATTGCATGGTTCGTCATCAAGCATGATTTTAAGTCCAGCTTTAAACTGGTTAGTACTGAAATTAGCCATAAGTGCGCTCTTTAATTAATTGTCTATTACCATTAAAATAACAATATCTATGGTAAGAACATAAGTTGAATTTAGAATTGTCGCAGATAATAACCCAAATTGACCCTCAATTGCATCTTTGTGATGAAAATTCATGGCAAAAAGATTTACGTGAAGTCATAACTGACCCCAAAAAGCTTCTAGATTTACTTGATATTGATAGTGATGGTTATTTGCAGCATTTTAAGGCGCGTAAATTATTTCCTGTTCGGGTTCCATTACCTTTTATTAAGCGCATGAAAAAAGGTGATATTAATGACCCTTTATTAAAACAGGTTATGCCTTTATCTAATGAGTTTATTGTCTCTGATGGTTATGTAACAGATCCTTTAAATGAGCATGATACTGTTGCAACAGGTCTACTTCATAAATACAAACATCGGGTATTAATGATTGTTAAAGCAGGTTGTGCTATCAATTGTCGTTATTGTTTTAGACGGCATTTTCCCTACCAAGACAACAGTCCAAATAAACAACGTTGGCAGCAAGCATTAACGTATATTGAAAACAATCAAGACATATCAGAAGTAATTTTTAGTGGTGGCGACCCGTTAATGGCAAGCGACGAACATTTAACTTGGCTTGTTGAACAACTAGAGAAGATTACCCATGTAAAACGCTTACGTATTCATAGCCGTTTACCTGTGGTAATTCCGCGTCGTGTTACTTCTAGATTAGTAAACTTGCTAAAAAATACTCGTTTAAAATCAACCGTGGTATTGCATATAAACCATGCTAATGAAATTGATGATGATTTTATTAATGCACTTGAACCATTAAAGGCTGCAAGAATTTCATTATTTAACCAAAGTGTCATGCTCAAAGGTATTAATGATAATAGTACTGTACTGTGTGAATTAAGTGAGCAGCTATTTGATGCAGGCATTCAACCTTACTATTTACACCTATTTGATCCAGTACAAGGTGCAGCTCACTTTGATGTACCCGAAAAAAAGGCTATAACAATTGCAAATGAAATGCTTGCCGCTTTGCCCGGCTTTTTAATGCCAAAACTTGTACGTGAAGTAGCAGGACAAACTAACAAAACACCAATAAACCTGACATAATCAGACTTTATTAATTCAGACCAAATCACCTGACATTGAACCAAGACTAGCTAAAAAGACAACCATTATGACCAAAGCCATTGAACAACAATTAATTGAAAACATCTCATTAATCTTAAAAAGATCACTAACAGCCGATGCCACTTTAGCTGATTTACGCGAACATAATAAAGCAGGGTTTGAAGCCATTTTTAAAAAAGATGCTGGCTTTCAATGTTCTGCAAATACATTTCAACCTTATGTAGAAGAAATTGCTGATGATCTATTAAACTGGCAAGCACATAAAGACCAACAACAATTACTCATTCCATTAGTTAAAAAAATTGAACAACTATTTACCGTTTTGGCTGGCTTTGAACAAAGCCACAGTGCTTAGCGCCCTATCCAGGTTTTATCTTATCAAGTAGTAAGACAAGAAATAGCCTGCCCCCATTAAATAAACAAATAAGATACTCGCTAGATAAATCGGTTTAAAGCCAACATGCTTAAATTTATTAAAGCGAGTTTCCATACCTAATGCTGTCATCGCCATTGTTAATATAAAACTATCAAACTGATTAATGCCATTCACTACGCTTTCTGGCAACAAATTAAGTGAATTAAAGCCAACAACACCAACAAAACCTAATGCAAACCAAGGAATAGTAATTGCCATTTTATGCTGACGTTGAGCAACGTCTTGTCTTATATAGTTTTGTTTAACGCCCCTCGCAATCCAAAGACTTAACACAATTAAAAAAGGTGCTAATAACATTACTCGCAACATTTTCACAATAATTGCTGTGTTTGCAATGTTATCCCCCATGGCTGCACCTGCGCCAACTACATGGGCGACTTCGTGTAGGCTCCCACCAGTATATGCCCCCATTGCTTGTTCAGTTAACCCTAGTACACCACTTTGGTACAACATTGGATAAATAAACATTGCAAGTGTGCCAAAAACCACCACAGTTGCCACCGCGATACTGGTTTTATAAGGCTCGGCTTTAATAATTGGCTCTGTTGCTAATACGGCAGCCGCACCACAAATTGCGCTGCCCGCACTAATTAAAATACTGGTATCACGATCAAGTTTTAATAGCTTTATACCAACCCAGCATCCTAGAATAAAGGTAGTAGTTACGATAATAAAGCTGACGACAACCCCTGCAACCCCTACCTGTATAACGTATTGAAATGTTAGCCGAAAGCCATATAAAACAATACCTAATCGTAATAAGGTTTTAGTAGAAAATAACAAGGAAATCTGCCATTCATCAGGAAATTTATGCCGTAAACTATTCCCGTATAGCATACCCAGCACAATGCTAATAATCAGTGGACTAACCGCTAATTGCTTAAACAATGAGAATTCAGACAGGTACGTAGCTGCCATTGCTAATAATGCGACAAATAGCAGACCATTTAAGGTGTTCGCTCGATTTTCTATAGAAAAAGCCATCATATCTCTCAGTTATTCATTTTAGCGATAATATATAAGAGATAATTAAATAAATATAATGGATGTTTTTAATGTAATACATTAAAAAAATTTATGAGTAATTATAACCTTTTTATAATTACTCATAAGTATTTGTACTTATAAACCTGTGCACTAATAAACATGAGTTGGGTTTAATATACTAAAAAAGCCCAAGTCATGCTTGGGCATCTATTACTGAAGGGCTTTATTACTCTGGTAGTTTGTCAAATCCCATATTAAAGAGTGTAAAAGCAAATAAGTCTGCGTAAAGATCGATCGTTTTAGAAACGGGCGTACCCGCCCCATGACCACCATTTGTTTCAATTCGAATTAACGTGGGTGCAGTGCCGGCCTGCTTAGCTTGCAATTGAGCCGCAAATTTAAACGAATGAGCAGGTACAACGCGATCATCATGATCACCTGTTGTTATCATAGTCGCAGGATAGCTAACGCCTGATTTAACGTTATGCACGGGTGAATAGGCTTGCAAATAATTAAACATTTCTTCACTTTGCTCAGCTGTACCATAATCGTATGCCCAACCTGCACCCGCAGTAAAGGTATGATAACGAAGCATATCTAAAACCCCAACAGCCGGTAATGCTACTTGCATTAAATCAGGACGTTGCGTCATTACTGCGCCAACCAACAAGCCACCATTAGAGCCACCTTGCACAGCAAGATATTTACTCGATGTATAATTTTGCTCAATTAAGTATTCACCTGCAGCAATAAAATCATCAAACACATTTTGTTTATTTAATTGTGTTCCTGCGTCATGCCATTTTTTACCGTACTCGCCACCGCCACGTAAGTTAGCAACCGCGTAAATGCCTCCTTGCTCCATCCACACAGCACGAGTCACACTAAACGATGGTGTTAAACTAATATTAAAACCACCATAGGCATATAATAATGTTGGATTTTTACCATTCAGCTTAAGACCTTTTTTATAGGTAATGATCATAGGTACTTGAGTACCGTCTTTTGAGGTATAAAATACTTGTTTAGATTCAAAGGCATTACTGTCAAATTTAGCACCTGATTTTTGATAAACGTTACTTTTACCCTCGTCTAAATTGTAACGGTAAATCGTATCAGGTGTTTTGTAGTTGCTAAATGAATAATACAAGATACTATCATTTTTCTTACCTGAAAAATCACTCGCACTGCCTACGTCTGGCAATGCAATTTCACGTATTTTTTTGCCTTGATAATCGTATTGATACACTTTAGATATGGCATCAATCATATATTCTGTAAAGAAATAACCACCACCGATTGATGCACTTAATACGTTTTCTGTTTCAGGTATTAGATCATGCCAATTTTTACGTTCAGGTGCTTTAGCACTTACACTAACAATTTTTTTGTTAGGCGCGTCAATATCGGTTACTAAAAACAGAGTGTCGCCTTCGTTGTCTATCACGTAGGTGTCACCTAAAAAATCATCTACAATGGTAACTAACGGGCTATTAGGTTTAGTTAAGTCTTTTAAAAACAACTTATTGCCAGAAGTAGATACCGCACCTGAAATGATTAAATAACGGTTATCTTCGGTCACGCTACCACTTACATACCGATGTTTTTCTTGCGCAGTAGCCCCAAAAATGACCTTGTCATTTTTTTGTGCTTGCCCTAATTGATGATAGTACAGCTTATGTTGGTCTGTTTTGGCAGAGAGTTCACTCCCTTTGGGTTTGTCATAACTAGAGTAGTAAAAGCCTTCATTTTTATACCAAGAAATATCTGAGAACTTGACATCAATTAACGGTGTTTCAAGCACTTTTTTGGTGGCTGCATCAACAATGATAATTTTACGCCAGTCACTACCGCCTTCTGAAATCGCATAAGCGGCAATAGAACCATCTTTAGAAAAACTTAATTGCCCCATTGAGGTCGTACCGTCTTCACTGAAAGTATTCGGATCTAAAAACAACTCTACTTCGCCACCGTCTTTTTGACGATAAACAACGTATTGATTTTGTAAACCATCGTTTTTGTAAAAATAGGTATAATCACCTTCTTTAAAAGGCGCGCCTATTTTTTCATAGTTCCATAATTCTCCTAAACGTGATTTCAATCGTTCGCGATAAGGGATCTGCTTTAAATAATCAAAGGTTAATTCATTTTGCGTTTTTACCCATTCACCCGTTTCTTCACTACGATCATCTTCTAACCAACGATAAGGGTCAGCAACTTGAGTACCAAAGTATGTATCAACAATATCGCCTTTTTTTGTTATGGGGTAATTCACATTTATACCTTTTGAATTGGCTGCAATAGCTGCAACATTTGACTCAGGGCTATGCCCTGAACACGCTGTTAATATAGAGGCTATTAACACACCAGTAACTATAGTACTGGATAAAATTATCTTATTCTTCATTCCATTACTCGCTGAATTAATTGAATCGTGTTTACAATAACTATTGACTTATTATTATTTAAATAAGACAAAGATATAAACAATTATTTTACAAACAATTAACACTGTAGCAGAAATAATATCAACTTGACTATGTTATAACGTAATGTTTATCGGCATCGGCGGAATATTACTGTTTCAGTTTTCTGGTTTAAATTAACGAATTATTTCATGAATCATGTAATACATTAAGCTAACTAAATAAATCTAATACGTTTACTATGCTATATTAACATTATTAATAAGCGCTAGATTAGAACGTTATAAATCGCACATGAATATCACATTAAAGCAGTTATCTGTATTTACCACCACAGCAAGACTCAGTGGCATCACAAGAGCCGCAGAAGCTCTTTCTATGACACAATCAGCTGCTAGCCAATCGTTAAAAGAGCTAGAAAGCATACTTGGTTATCCTTTATTTACACGTTATGGCCGTAAGTTAGTAATCAATGATCACGGGCAAGCATTGCTAAGTAAAGCGACACAAATGCTCGCATTACAAACCCAAATTCAGCAACCAACCACGGTTGAGTTACAAGGAGAATTGAAAGTAGCTGCCAGTGTTACCATCGGCTCTTATGTTATGCCACAACTTTTAGCCTCATTTATAGCAAAACATCCCAAAGTAGAGCCTAAACTTGCCATTAGTAATTCTGAACAGGTAACAGATAAGCTCATGGCTGGACAGGCTCATATAGGTTTAATTGAAGCACCTATTTCGCATCAATCGCTACATTTATCTCCATGGCGTAGTGATGAACTTGCAATTTTTTGCGCCAGCGACAATAGCCTAGCCACTCAAAATAAATTAACGATTGAAGATATGTCAAAACAACGCTGGATATTACGTGAACACGGCTCTGGCACACGCACTGTGTTCGTTAATGCGATGCAACAACAAGGAGGTATAATAAGTCACAGCATGGACTTAGCAAGACAAGAAGCAATAAAGCAAGCCGTTAAAGCTAACTTGGGTTTAGGGGTATTATCCTTATTATCCATTCAACAAGAATTAGCGCTTGGTATATTTAAAGTGCTGCCAAGCCCTTTAAATTTAAACCGTCAGCTATCTATTATTCAATCTGAGCATTATTATTATGACCCGCTAGTAAATGCTTTTTATGATTTTCTTCAACAAAAAATAGTTAGATAACTAAACAGTTCATGCTGTCAGCATAGTTAATCACAAAAACTTTCTTCTTAGTACAATTTATTCTTTAACAACAAGTTGCTCTTTAAATGCATCAAAAAACCAATCATCGAGCATTTTCTTTTCATAGCCTAAAGAATCCTGACGATATCTCAACGATCCATTCATCATAAAATTCATATCCTTTAGCTCAACTTTATTAGTTCGAATTATACTGCCACTAGCATCGAGCAGTTGATACGAAAAATTCATCCGTGGAAAATAAATGTCTTTAACAATACGTAATCGATTAATACCACCATGATGAGTATCACCAGCTAAATCTATATCGGTTACCTCAATTTTTAATACTTGTTTTTCGGGTAATTTAGCCGCAAGCTTCACAAAATGTTTTTCAAAATTACGAAAGGTATTTTCACGAAAGTTTTTTCTGTGCCCTTCTCCTGGATGAATATCACGGTATTTTTCATAATCTGTCCATGTTATTTCAGCTGTTGCTGCAAATGCAAAAGTAAGAGTGGAGCAAAATAAAAAAACGAATATAGCAGCAGTAGTTAATGTTTTCATAATGATATAGCTCTGTTAAGTTTCTATTTAATTATAGCGAACAAAATAATGAATGGAAATTTTCCATCATTAAATTAGCGCAATATGTTATAAAATCAAATGAAATTATATTGTTTTCAACAATCAAAATATTAAGGGAATTTATGTTAAGAGCAAAATATACAATACTGACAGCTGTATTTTTTATTAATGTAACGGTTTTTGCTAATAGCTTAACAGTAGAAGAGTTACGAATTGAGTCAGCAAAAAAAGTAATACCTGATACAGTAACTCTATTTAGTGAGAATGTAGATGACTTTACTAGTCATTGGAAAAAAGCAGTTAACTTTAATGAAGCAACGCATATAGTGAGAGAATACTCTCACCAATTGTGGCAAATAGCAAAAAAGCAAATATTAGCAAATAAACGCGTAGATGATCGCCCATTATATTGGGCAAGATTAATGTCTAGCAAAACCATGCGTATAACAAAACCTGCATTCGATATTAGTGAAATACAATTGTCTATCTTATTAAAAGAGTTGGAACAAGGTTCAAGAGGGCGAACGGAACTTGCATTTACTCAAGACACAAATAAAAAAATATTATTAACTGGCTTTGACCCCTTTTTACTTGATCGTAACATCAATCAAAGTAATCCATCTGGCATTGCAGCACTTTTACTTGATGGTCAAGTAATTGAATACAAAGGTATCAGAGCTGAAATTAACACAGTTATAGTGCCTGTTCGTTATGAAGACTTTGATCAAGGAATTATCGAAGACTTACTGGCACCTTATTATGCACTTAACAATGTTGATATGATTGTTACAGTGAGTATGGGTCGTAAAGAATTTGATTTGGAAAGGTTTCCAGGTAAACGCCGTAGTGTAACAGCACCAGATAATTTAAATATATTATCTGGGGGTACTCAAGAAAAGCCTGTAATACCTAAACTGCACCAACGGGCATTACCAGGCGAAGAATTTGTATTATTTAGCTTACCTATAGCAGCAATGCAGAAAGCTGAAGGTGATTATAAAGTTATAGATAATCATCAGGTTACTAGTATAAGTATTTCAGGTAAACCTATCACTTTTAAGCCTGAAATACTCAATAATATCTCTGAACATATTGCTGTAAATGGCTCAGGCGGTGGCTACTTGTCAAATGAAATATCCTATCGCAGTATTCGATTAAGAGATCAATTAAACTCTACTATTCCTACAGGGCACATACACACACCAAGAATTCAACAATATGATGCTGAAATTGAAACTAACATTGTTGAACAAATCCGTGCAATGTTAGAGCAGGCTTTGGTTACTTTATAATGCCATGCCATTAGGTTATACCAATTGAAATAATGAATCGCTCAACTTAGAGCTACAGTAGCGAGCTTAAAAGGCTTACATGCGGCGTTATTGATTTTGACAAGGGAATAACCATTCTCTTCAATCAATGCTTTGCCTCTAAGTCTTTTAATTATCGCTAACTGGTATATTTAATTTGAAGCATTTATTGAGCATAAGCCACAATAAATGCTTCAATCTTTTTCTTATGCTTGCTTGTTTAATACTTCATAGAGTACACACAACTAAAATATATTAATGGTACTGGCACCAGTTGAAGACTTACTACCACGATACATACCAGGAGTGTTAAATGGCATGGTAATATTACCTTGATGATCAATAGCAATAATGCCACCTAAGCCACCAGCATCTTTCAATATTTTATTTATTACTGTTTCAGCCGCATCTTCCAACGAAATTTTTTGATATTGCATTCGAGCACAAATATCAGCAGCAACATGATAGCGAATAAAGTACTCACCATGACCCGTTGCTGAAACAGCACAGCTATCATTGTTAGCATAAGTACCAGCACCAATAATAGGTGAGTCACCAATTCGACCATACCGTTTAGCGGTCATTCCACCTGTTGAGGTACCTGCGGCTAAATTACCAAACTTATCAAGCGCAACCGCTCCAACAGTGCCCACTTTGTATTCTAAATCAAGTGTTCGATGTGCCGTACGAAAGTCTTTTAGCTCTTTTTCAGCTTTTAAAAGTTTTTCCTTGGCTTTCAATAATGACTGATATCTTTGCGGTGTATCAAAGTAGCTATTATCCACCAAGGGTACCCCCTGTTCTTTAGCAAATAATTCGGCTCCTTCTCCACTCAACATTACATGAACTGATTTATCCATAACCAATTTTGCAAGTGCAATAGGACTTTTAACAGTAGTTACACCCGAAACCGCGCCTGCATTGAGTGTTTTACCGTCCATGATGGAAGCATCTAATTCATGCTTGCCATCAAAGGTATAAACAGCACCTTTACTCGCATTAAAAAGAGGAGAATTCTCTAACACTTGTATAGCAGCGATAACAGCGTCTTGACTAGTTTTACCTTGCTCTAACAAGCCATAACCAGCATCTATCGCCTCTTGCAACTTACTTTCATATTTCGTGCGTATTTCACCTTTCATTAATTTTTTATCAATCGTTCCTGCACCACCATGAATAGCAATAGCAAAGTTTGGCTCCATAGCAACGCCGTTGAATATGAATATCCCCCCTAATAACTGGGTTGCCAAAACAAGTTTTATTAATTGGTACTTAATATTTTTTTTCATTTGTTTTCATCATCCTGTTGTTAACGAAACTGGTATTAATGCCGAAAATAACCATGGCAAAATCTTAGAGAGGAAGTACATGGGGTATACTATAAGAATTCAGCTGCTTAATCTCGCATTGCCGCCTTGCTCAATTTTTGTTCTGATAAGTTTAGACAGTAATAAAAAAGCCTTGTAGATGTCATCAAGGCTTTCTGACTATTTAATTACTATAAGTTTTCCTCAGCAAACGAGGCTAATCGGCTTCGTACAACACCATTAAGGTTAACAGTTGCGCTCCCTGGAAAATCTTTGAATCGTTCAACAATATAAGTTAATCCCGATGTCACTGCCGTTAAATAATTACTATCTATTTGTGCTAAGTTACCAGAGCACACTAACTTAGTACCTTCTCCACAACGGGTTATAATGGTTTTTAGTTGTGAAGCTGTTAAGTTTTGACACTCATCTAGCAACACTAATGCGTTTTGAATACTACGCCCACGCATGAAGTTAACCGACTTAAACTGAATATTGGCCTTATCCATTATATAGTCTAAACTGCCTGACATACTCTCGTCTTGCTTATGTAATACTTCTAAAGAATCAGTGATAGCCGCCAGCCATGGCGCCATTTTTTCTTCTTCGGTTCCTGGCAAAAAGCCAATAGATTCAGCTATTTCAGGTGTACTACGAGTAACAATGATTTTATCATACAAGCCACTTTCTACTACTTGCTCTAAAGCTGTAGCAAGTGCCAATAAGGTTTTACCACACCCCGCAGGACCGGTTAAAATAACTAAATCAATGGTTGGGTCAAGCAAAGCATCCATAGCCATGCCTTGGTAAATATTTTTTGGATGAATTCCCCAAGCTGTTTTTCCTAGTAAACGTTCTCGACCTAAATCCAAAATAGACACTTGGTCGTCACTCCAACCAGTGACTTTACCTGCAAATGTTTCACTTTCATCAATAAGGTATTCATTCATATAACACAAAGGAACTGAACTTTTATCCATAATATGTGTGGTATTTCTTCCTTCTGTTTGGGTGTCGCATACCTTAACATGCTGCCAAAAATCACCTTCAAATTGATGATAACCTTTAGTTAAAAACTGAATATCATCAATAAGTTGATCTGTTCTGTAATCTTCCACATGCGCCAGCCCCGCCCCTTTGGCTTTTAAACGCATATTAATATCTTTCGTCACCAATACTATTTTATTATTGGGATTTGCTTTTTGAATATGTAACGCTGCATTAATAATACGGTTATCATTTTCATTAAACGATAATATTTGGGCTGTTTGTTTTAAACTATAGTCATTAATAATAGATAAATGCCCACTAGGGTGCTGTTCATCATTTTGCGGTAATTTTACACCTGCCAACACCTCCTCTGGTGTCGCCTCAGAGAGAGTATCCTCAAGCGCGCGAATAGCAACTCTAGCATCTCTGCTAACATCTTTTCGTCTATCTTTAATTGAGTCTAATTCTTCTAACACTGTCATTGGAACAACAACATCATGTTCTTTAAAGGATAAAAAAGCGAAGGGTTCGTGCAAAAGGATATTGGTGTCGAGGATATAAATTGTTTTTTCATCACTCATGTAAGCATCTCCAGCTTAATACTATGCAGACAAAAATACTATGTAGATAAATAGTACAATGATAAGAGCACAGATAATGACCATGCATTGCTTCACATAGTCAGCATCTACTATTTAACAATGGCAGTTTATTTAGACTAAGACAAGAAAAAATTACTATTCTTTACCAAAGCTAACTATGATTATTTATAGCGAAAAGGTAATATAGCGACTTTTTTCAGTGCTGAGTATTCAGCATCGTAATTTCGCCTAAATTTTAAGTTGTTTGGAGTTTTTTATGCCATTTCAGGTAGGTCAGCGTTGGATAAGTGATAGTGAATCAGATCAAGGGTTAGGAACCGTTACCAATATAGAACACAGATTCGTTACCATTATCTTTACCGCGACAGGAGAATCTAGACAATATGCTAAGGAGAACGCCCCTTTAACACGCGTTATTTTTAATGAAGGTGATACAATTCCAAGCCATGAAGGTTGGTCATTAAAAGTAACCTCTATGACTGAAGCGCATGGCATTATAACTTATCATGGTTTAAAGCAGGGTAGTGAAGGTAAAGAAGAAGTCTCATTAAAAGAAGTAATGATAGATCACTTTATTAAATTTAATAAGCCACATGATCGCTTACTTAACAACCAAGTTGACAGGCTTGATTGGTTTAGCTTACGTAAAAACTGCATTCATTATCAATATCAACAACAACAATCTGAACTCATCGGCTTAACAGGTGCGCGCGTCAGCCTTATTCCGCATCAACTTTACATTGCTGATGAAGTAGGTAATCGCTTTGCACCCCGTGTTCTACTTGCCGATGAAGTAGGCTTAGGTAAAACTATTGAAGCGGGTTTGATCATTCATCAACAATTGGTTAGCGGACGAGCAAAACGTATTTTAATCATAGTACCTGAATCATTAATGCATCAATGGCTAGTAGAAATGCTTCGCCGCTTTAACCTTAATTTTAGTATATTTGATGAAGATCGCTGCGTTGAGGTAGCAGGTGATGACAATACAAACCCATTTAGTAGCGAACAGTTAGTGCTTGTTAACCTAAACTTTGTCACTAAAAACCCGCAATGGTACGACGAACTCATTAAAGAAGAGTGGGATTTAATGGTGGTAGATGAAGCGCACCATTTAAATTATAGTCAAGACAATCCAAGCATCGAATATCAATGTATAGACCAACTAGCACAAGTAATTCCAGGTGTACTTTTACTAACAGCAACCCCGGATCAATTAGGCCATGAAAGTCACTTTGCCCGTTTACGCTTACTCGACCCAGATAGATTTTTTAATTACGAAAAATTTATCAAAGAAGAATCACACTATAGTGAAGTAGCTGATGCCGCCAATGCATTGCTTGAAGGTCTAACATTAACTAAGGATCAAGAAAACACCTTATCTGGCTTGTTAAAAGAGTCTGATATTAGCCAGCAACTAACATTATTAAATGCTGACAGTGATCAACAAGCAGTGGTTCGACAACAACTTGTCTCTCAATTACTCGATAGACATGGCACAGGGCGTATTTTATTTAGAAACTCACGTAATTCAATTAAAGGTTTCCCCGCACGAGAAACTCATGCTACACCTTTAACTATGCCTGAACAATATCAAGAAACACTCAATGAATTTATGCTCAGTGGTTGCCCTGAGACACTCGCAAACTCAGCACAAGCCAAATACATATTCACACCTGAAATGCTATACGGACTTGACCACAACGCTGACGCTTGGACCAGCTTTGATCCCCGTGTTGACTACTTAATTGATTTACTTAAATCATTAAAAAAAGAAAAAGTGTTAGTTATTTGTGCTCATGCCCAAACAGCGATTGATTTAGAAGCAGTGCTACGTGTAAAAGAAGGAATTCGTTCCGCTGTATTTCATGAAGGACTTTCAATATTTGAACGCGATAAAGCTGCAGCCTACTTTGCCCAAGATGAAAACAGCGCTCAATTGTTACTTTGCTCAGAAATAGGCAGCGAAGGACGCAACTTTCAATTTGCACATCACCTAGTCTTATTTGATTTACCCTGCAACCCTGATTTATTAGAACAGCGTATTGGTCGACTCGACCGAATAGGTCAAACTGAAATAATACGATTGCATATCCCTTATTTTGAAGATTCTGCACAAGATTTGTTATTTGACTGGTATCAACAAGGTCTGCAAGCCTTTGAACATACTTGTATAACAGGCAGAGCAATTTATGAAGCCTATGGAGAACAGTTGCAGGCGTTGGCATTAAGTGGTCAGCAAGTGTCTCGTCAAGCAGATGAATTAATTAGTGATACTTGGCAAAAACATTGTCAAATAAAAGCAGAACTAGAATCTGGCCGTGATAAATTGCTTGAGCTAAACTCATCTGGTCAAGGGCGAGCACATGCTTTAGTTGAAAAAATTGCACGCAGTGACAGACAAATACACTTACCTCAGTTTATGTTTCAAGCATTAGATGTTTTTGGTGTTCAACAAGACGACAAAGCCGATAATGCCATTGCATTGAATCAAAGCGAACACATGCTCAATAGTAATTTTCCTTGTTTACCAGAAGATGGCACAACCATTACCTTTGATCGTGACACGGCATTAATTAATGAAAATTATCAATTACTCACTTGGGATCACCCAATGGTGCGTGGCGTTATGGACTTAGTAATGACTGATGAAATTGGTAATGCTAGTATCGGCTTGTTAAAAAATGAAGCATTGCCTGTGGGTACTTTCTTTTTAGAATGTTTATTTACAGTAGAAGCAACTGCTCCTGCGCATTTGCAGCTAGGCCGCTATTTACCAACAACACCTGTTCGCGTTTTAGTAGATAAAAGTGGCAACGACCTCGCTGAAAAAGTCGATGAGTCTGTTCTAGACAACCAACTAACACCTGTTAAAAAGCAAATGGCATTGCAGCTAATTAAAGCACTGAAATCACAGATAAGCCCGCTAGTTACCAAAGCTGAAGATCATGGAAAAAAACAAATAAAAGCCATTCAAACAAAAGCATTAACCAACATGCAAACTAAGCTTGACCAAGAGCAACAAAGACTAACGGCATTAAAAGCAATTAACCCGAGTGTAAGACAAGCAGAAATTGATTTTATAAGCCATCAACAAAATGAATTGTCATACTATATAGATAAAGCACAATTAACGTTTGAAGCCATACGTATGATCGTGGTGACACATTAATGACTGCAAATCCAGATTTTATCTATCAACCACCCATGGTTCCTTATCTTGATATTATTTATCAAGATAAGGATGTTGTGGTGTTAAATAAAAGTAGCGGTTTACTTAGTGTACCTGGACGTTTGCCTGAACATAAAGACTGTTTGCAAAATAGAGTTCAACGCATTTTACCTACCGCAACCGTGGTTCATCGCTTAGATATGGCAACTTCAGGCATTATCATTATGGCACTCAATAAACCTGCCCATGTCGCTATTAGCCGCCAATTTGAGCAACGCAAAACACAAAAAAGCTATATTGCCCGTGTTTATGACCACGTAAAAGAGCATGAAGGGACTGTGAATTTACCACTGATTTGTGATTGGCCCAATAGACCTAAACAAAAAGTTGACCATGACAACGGAAAACCATCGCTAACGCATTATAAAGTGCTAAGTTACAACGATGACCAAGTAATAAATAACGGTTCAGATAACAGCATAAAAAGTACATTAGTTAAATTAACGCCTGTTACGGGGCGTTCTCATCAACTCCGCGTACATATGCTAGCGTTAGGACATCCAATTTTAGGTGATCGGCTCTATGCACACCAGCAAGCATTAATAGCTAGCTCTAGGTTACAACTGCATGCCCAACATTTGAGTTTGGCACACCCAGTAACAGGAGAATTACTTAATTTTAACGCACCTTGTCCTTTTAATTAATACAATTAGCTTGCAAGCCGATAAAGATAAATAGAGCGTGAGTTTAACTACTTATGTCAGTTATTATTTTATTCAAATAGAAGGGTCATTGTGCGCGCACTACTTAAATCAACAGTTCTTTCACTTGCTTTTTCGTTATTAACTTTAACAAACTTTACTGCATTAGCGCAGCAAGATGAACAATCGAATAATGAAAATACGGTTTCACAAATGACCTCTGAGCCTCAAAACACACCTGAAAAGCTAACCACTAATGAAGTAAAAGACCAAACAATCCCCGTTCCACCACCAATATCCTTAACCTTACAACATCAAGAAGATATTAAGCACTACTTGACCCCTAACAAAATTAAACCTTTATTAGCAGGGACTGAAGAATACATCACCTTAGTCACTGAAAATACCAGTGTAAATAATAAAGGTGTGGCAATTTTACTACCTGATTGGCAACAAGGCGCTACAAACCCAAAAGCAATAAATTATTTACGTAAACAACTGCCTATACACGGTTGGACAACCATTAGTATTCAACCAATGAGTAAACCTAATAATTATCCCTCAAATGCACTAAAAATAAGTGAACAACAAGAAGAAAACAAAGCGATCCTTAATGAATACAAAAACAGGCTAGGCATGCTGATGAATGCAGTGATCGAAAAAGCGAAAGAATCGCCTGGTATGATCATGATCATTGCTCAAGGTAATCATGGCGCAATGCTCGTTGATTTATTAAACCAAGAAAACAAATCATCAATAATTACACAACCCCCTAATGCGCTAATTTTGATAAGTAGTTATGTATTGAGTAGTAATATCTTTCTTGATGACACTAATACAGTGTTTGCAAAACAATTAGCAAATAGTGAATATCCCGTTTTAGATTTATACTTAAAATACGACAACCCTATTGTTATATCAAAAGCTAAACAACGTCTCATGTTGTCGAAACAGGAAATGAAAGCTTATTATCGACAACGACAACTGAATAATACAATAATGGGATACTATCCAGAACAAGCGCTGTTTACCCAAATTAAAAGTTGGTTAACAGCAATTGGTTGGTAGTCTATGAAAATTTAATCACTATGCTTCAAACAATATCTTTGCGTGATAAATCCTCACTTACCTGTGTTTTGAAATCAAATCATAAGCGGCTTGAATATCTTGAGTTTTTTCTTTAGCTGCTTCCATCATTGCTGGCGGAAGACCTTTAGCAATTAATTTATCAGGGTGGTGTTGTGACATCAGTTTGCGGTATGCTTTTTTAATGTCTCCCTTAGAATCTTCTTTACTAACACCTAAAATTTTATAGGCATTTTCTAATTGTCCTGTGCTGGTTGATGCATTTTCACCGTTAAATTGTTGATAACTTTGTCCTGCCTGTTGATTAAATGCAGCACTGGCAATTATCATTTCTAATAAATCATCTAACTGACGTGAAGAATAACCTAGTAATTTAGCAATGGTGTGTAATACTTCACGCTCTTTGGTATCTAAATCACCGTCAGAAAAAGCCACTTGAATTTGAATTTCCAAAAACATCAGGCGTAAATCATGACGAGCACCACAAATACGTCTAAACTTTCGTAATCGCTCTTGTAAAGGAAATCCTGTTGTTTTACCTTCTCGAAACGCATCTTGTGCTTGTTGACGCAATTCACTGGTTAAACCAAGCTTGTTCATATAGGCACTAGCAAACGCTATTTCATGATTAGTCACCTGCCCCTTAGCTTTAGCTACATGTCCCATCACTGAAAAAGTTGTATAGAAAAAAGCAGCTTGACGAGCAACATCATCTTCTTTACCACCCGATACACCATCAAAATCGAAGCCGCGCCCACGATCAAATATGTGCCCTAACCACATACCGAGCAATGCTCCAACAAAGCTCCTACTTAGCATAAAGCCAAATAGAAATCCTAAAACTTTTCCCCAAATACGCATACGTTTATTATTTTCCTACACTTTAATTTGCTATTTACTCGCTACTCGTAGCGAGAAAGCGACATTTGCTATATCATATACGTTTCATTGCACATATTTAAGATAACCTTTACAAATAAATGCTTTTTTTCCGACTATCTCTTATTTTCATCACTTTATTTTGTGTAGCATTTTCAATGTTGGCGTATGCTGAAACAGGTTCAGAACCAGTAGATTTGACTCAACAATGCGCCATTCCTACTTTTTATCCCATGATGCCTAACGCCCCTAAAATAACAGATGACAGTATTAACATAACCTCTAAATATGCCAGTATTGAAAAAGATCAAGTCGCCAATTTTAAGGGTGGTGTCACATTAATAGATAAAAGCCAAACAATCACAGCAGATCAACTCGCTTTTGATCGTTTATTAATGACCTTTAATGCGCAAGGTAATATACGCTATCAAAACCAAAGCATTGATATTTTGGCCAGTGAATTATATGCCAGTAAAAAAGACAAAAAAAGCACCATGCACGATGCTGCATATCAATTATATGGTAATCCTGGTCACGGCAGTGCAGAGCAATTAGAAATTAGTGCCAAATCAGGATTAAGCTTAGCTGATTCAACATTTACAACTTGTGTGGGTGAAAAACCTGATTGGCAAATAAAAGCATCTGAAATAAAAATATCTGCAGACGGCAGTGAAGGCGAAGCATATCATGCACAAATACGATTATTTGACACGCCCATATTGTACCTACCCTATTTTACTTTTCCTGTTTCAAAACAACGAAAAAGTGGTTTTCTATACCCTAAAATTGGCAGCTCTAGTAATTCAGGTCTAACCATTGAAATACCCTATTATTGGAATATTGCCCCTAATTTAGATGCCACCATAACACCACATTATATGTCTAAACGGGGCTCACAATTAAAAACAGAAGTCAGGTACTTATCAGGGCTGCAAAATGGCACAATTAATTTAGAATATTTGAATAAAGATAATGAAATTAACGCCAATAGTGATGCACGTTATCTTGCACGATTGCAACACGTAGGAACTTTTTCAGATAGCTTTAGAGCTTATATTGACTACACAACCATGAGTGATGATAATTATTTAGTAGATATTGGCTCTAAACAATACAATGCAAACGATGCTTATTTATACCAAGTTGGCGAACTATCTTATTTTGGTGAACAATGGCAAACCACGCTAAAGTTACAAGATTTTGAAGTTTTAGGGAATCATCAACCTAGTTATAAAACATTACCCCACATAGAAATTTATGCACAAAAACCATTTACGCTATTCTCACAACAAAACCTATCAGGGCAGCTAGAATTCAACTCAGAGTTAACTAGTTTTAAAGCTCAATCTAGTGATCAAGCTAACGCAAATCGCTATCATGTTGAGGCAGGTGTTAACTTTCCATTATCCACACCTGCTTGGTTTTTAAATTCTGAATTTAAATTAATGCATACTTATTACCAACAAGATAATATTATGGCTGGTAGTGCGCTAAGTAAAACAGTGAATCGCACATTACCTAAAGTGCGTTTTCATGGGGGTATTAACTTTGATAGACACTTATCATTATTTGATAATCACTATACTCAAACAATAGAACCACAAATTCAATATTTGTATATTCCAGAAAAAGATCAAAGTAATATTGGTTTATATGATACAACCAAATTACAAGATGATTTTAATGGTTTATTTAGAGACAAAAGTTTTAGTGGTTTAGACCGAGTAGCCAGTGCTAACCAATACACTTGGGGTATTACAAGTAGAATTCTTGATCAGTCAAACTTAGAAATTTTTCGACTAAGCTTGGGGCGTATTCAATATTTATCCACAAAGAACACCGTTGATGAATTATTTGATGATAATAATGATAATCTGCAGTCGTCAGTTGCCGCCAGTTTGTTTTATCGCTTAAATCATCAGTGGCAAATCAGTAGCGATATACAATACAATACAGATGAAAGCTTCACAAACAAAAGCCAAGCGGCGGTTAATTATCAAATTGACAAATATAATTCAGTTCAATTGAACCATAGGTACGCTCGTAATGTCTCAGATAGTAGTTTAGAACAAATGTCATTACTCGCAAACTTTGCACTAAACAAAGACTGGGCTTTTGTAGGACGCTTAACACAAGATTTAAAAGGACAGCGCAGTATAGAGAGTTATGCGGGAATACAATTTGAAAGTTGCTGTTGGGCTGTACGTATTGCTTACCACAGACATATAAATTCAAACTTAAGTGGTAATGATTTTAACAATGAAAACCGTGATGATTTTAATAGTGGCTTTGAACTACAATTTATCATCAAGGGGCTAAATGGTAACCAAAAGACTATTGGCACACAAGACATGTTTAATTCAAGTATTTTTGGCTATAAGCGCCCGTACTATTTACAGAACTAAACATAAAATAATTAATAATATTCCATAAAAAGATGTAATAATTCATGAAAAATTTAGTGAGCACTTTACTTAACACATTACTTTTAACCAGTGTACTTTATGCAGGGCTACAAACTGTTGTACATGCCGAAGAGAAACAAATTGACAAAGTAGCAGCAATTGTTAATGGTGGCGTCGTACTTGAGTCTGAAGTACAAGATCTTCTCTCCAATATTAAAAAGCAAGCTAAAAAAAACAATCAATCACTCCCTTCAGACAAAGCATTGCGCACCCAAGTAATGGATAAGTTAATTAACGATAGCTTAATGTTACAAATCGGTGAACGTATGGGCATACAAGTCAGTGATGCTCAATTAGATCAAACCATTAAAAATATGGCAAAAGAAAATAAATTAACCCTATCTCAGTTTAGACAAGCACTCATTAGCGATGGCGAAGACTATGAGAAATATAGAGAAAATGTGCGTATTGAATTAATTTCAGGTGAAGTAACTCGTAATAGTGTTCAACGTCGTATTTATATATCACCGCAAGAAGTTTCCAATTTATTAGATTTAATGAAAGAACAAACCACTAATAATGTTGAATACCATCTTGGTCACATACTCATTGAATTCCCAGCCAATGCCACACAAGCTGACCTAACAGCCAGTAAATCGCGTGCTGATAAAGTTATAGAATTATTGAATAGTGGTTCTGATTTCAAGAAAATAGCGATTGCTTCATCAGGCGGTGCAAATGCACTTGATGGTGGGGACTTGGGTTGGCAAAATATTAATGAAATGCCGACGCTCTTTTCTGACTTAATAGATGGAAAAGACAAAGGTACCGTGGTTGGTCCTATCCGTACTGGTTTAGGTTTTAGTATTGTAAAAGTACTCGATATCCGTGGCCGTCAAGTAGTAGAAGTAGAAGAAGTATTAGCTAGCCATATTTTAATTAAACCCTCTATTATTTTAAGTGAAGCTAAAGCAGAAGCACAGTTACAAGGCCTATTAGATCAAATTGAAGCTGGAGAAGCTAATTTTGCAGATCTAGCTAAAGAATTTTCTGAGGGACCAACTTCTGTTCGAGGTGGCGATCTAGGCTGGGCAGACCCAAATACTTATGACCCTGCTTTTAAAGAAGCCCTTGCCACCATGAAAGTTGGTGACTACCACAAACCATTTCGCTCTTCATTTGGCTGGCATATCATTCAATTAAATGATCGCCGCATGGTTGACGCAACTTCTCAAATGAATAAAAACCGTGCTTATCAAATACTTCATAATCGAAAATTTGGTCTTGAAAGTGCTCGCTGGATCAAAGAAACCCGCGATGAAGCTTATATAGAAATTTTTGAACAGGATAAATAATTATGACTAAACGTGTCGCTATTACACCTGGTGAACCTGCAGGTATTGGTCCAGATTTAGTTATTGTAATCGCACAACAATCTTGGCCTGTTGAGCTGGTTGTTGTTGCGTCAAAAGCCTTGATAACGAATCGCGCTAAGCAATTAAATTTACCCATAACACTCATAGACTACAATCCTAATAAGGAAGCTCGCCCACAAGCTAAAAGTACTTTAACTATAATAGATATACCATTGGCTGAGCCAGCAGTTGCTGGCATCCTTGATGTCAACAATGGCGCCTATGTTGTTGAGACACTCAAAGTGGCGAGTGACAAAAATATAACAGGAGAGTTTGATGCTGTCGTTACAGGGCCAGTGAATAAAGGGTTAATCAACAAAGCTGGCGTACCATTTAGTGGTCATACAGAGTTTTTTGCTCATCAAGCAAATTGCTCTGATGTTGTAATGATGCTCGCTACCAAAGGTTTACGCGTAGCCTTAGTGACCACTCACATACCATTAGCCTATGTAGCGAAAGCCATCACCTCTGAACGGTTGCAAAAAATTACCCGTATTCTTCATCAAGATTTAAAAAATAAATTTGGTATCCAATCACCCAAAATTTATGCTTGTGGCATTAACCCTCATGCTGGTGAAGATGGTCATTTAGGTCGTGAAGAAATAGACGTAATGGAACCTGCCTTTGCTCAGCTTAGAGAAGAAGGCATTAATGTTATTGGCCCATTACCTGCCGATACTATTTTTCAAGAAAAATATTTAAACGATGCTGATGCCATTTTGAGTATGTATCACGACCAAGGATTGCCTGTATTAAAATATAAAGGTTTCGGCTCCTCAGTAAACATCACCTTAGGATTACCTTTTATTCGCACATCAGTTGATCATGGAACCGCTCTTGAATTAGCAGGTACAGGTAAAGCCGATTCAGGCAGTATGATGGAAGCCATTAACAGTGCTATTTATTTAATCAACAACAGCATCGCGCAATAAAGCTATATAGTTATAAACTAAATTGTTATAGCCTGAATACTTGAGAATATTTATGAACAGTAAAACCCATTTAGGTCATCAAGCTAAAAAGCGCTTTGGTCAAAACTTTCTTCACAATGATGCCGTTATCAGCGACATTGTTGATGTAATTAATCCTGAGCCTGGCGAAAATTTAATTGAAATAGGCCCAGGCCTTGGTGCATTAACTGAACCAGTAGTAGAACGAGCAAAGAAATTATCTGTGGTAGAATTAGACAGAGATCTTGCCCACAGGTTACGCCATCACCCTTTTTTAGCACCACACTTAACAATTTATGAAACTGATGCCTTAAATTTTGATTTTGCTCAATTACTAAAAAATGAAGAGGGATTAGAAAACCCATTACGTATTTTTGGTAATTTACCATACAATATTTCTACGCCATTAATTTTTCATCTGTTAACTTTTAAAGATAAAGTAAAAGACATGCACTTCATGCTCCAAAAAGAAGTAGTTGAACGTATGGCAGCAGAACCAAATTGTAAAGCGTATGGGCGTTTGTCTATTATGACTCAATACCAGTGTCAGGTATTTCCTGTGATGGAAATTGGCCCTGAAGCATTCAAACCAGCGCCAAAAGTAGACTCAGCTATTGTACGTTTGATACCCCATAAAGAAATTAAAAACCCAGTAAAAGATATTAACGCCTTAAACACTGTATGTTTGGCTGCTTTTAATCAGCGTAGAAAAACTATTCGAAATAGTTTTAAAAAATTAATCAGTGAAGAACAGTTAACAAGTCTTAACATTGATGCTAACTTACGACCTGAAAATTTAAGTATCGACGAATATATCAAACTGGCTAATTTTATTGTTGAAAACCCTCCAGTTAAAATAGAAGAACCAAACACTAAAAAGAAATCAAGGCGCGCAATGAACCGAGCAAACGAATAAAACGATGGCTATTTATTTAGTTGGGGATATTCAAGGCTGTTATAGCGAACTTCAAGCACTTTTAAAAAAAGTTGCCTTCAATCAAGAAGTTGACCAACTTTATTTGGCTGGGGATCTGGTTGCCAGAGGACCAGACTCATTAGCCACCTTACGCTTTGTTAAATCACTTCAACAATCAGCCAAAGTAGTACTAGGAAACCACGACCTTCATTTACTCTCTGTTTATGCTGGCATTAAAAAAGTTAAAAAACAAGATAAGCTTGATGAATTACTAGCCGCAAATGATATTGATGAATTAATGCACTGGTTAGCCCAACAACCTCTATTACAACAAATAGGGCAAGATAATGCTTATATGAGTCATGCGGGTATTCCACCACAGTGGAACTTACAACAAGCAATAGAACAAGCAAAATTTGCAAGTGAACGGCTTAAGTCTAAACAAAGAAATCAATGGCTTAGTAAAATGTACGGAGAAAAGCCTGACGATTGGCAACAGGTGAAAACGGATGAAGAAAAATTTCGTTATACCATTAACGCTTTTACGCGAATGCGCTATTGCTATAAAGACAAGCGGCTAGAACTTCAAAATAAGTCAGCTCCTCTAAACAAATGCTTTGAAAAACAGTCTAGCGTTAACAAAATTGATTTAGTGCCATGGTACGAACTGTCATCAACCATCACGGAAACAACTTGGGTTTTTGGCCACTGGGCTGCTTTGATGGGCAATTGTTCTGTGCCCAATATTTATGCTTTAGATACTGGTTGTGTATGGGGAAACCATTTAACCTTATTACGTTGGCATGACAAAAAAGTATTTACTGAACCCTCACATATCCCCATAAATTAAAGCTAAACAGTTAAATTAAAATATATTTTTTAATTATAGATGAAAAAATTGTACAGCTTGATATACTAAATTTTGAAGGTTTATTGTGAATATACCTTTAAAAAATAGTAAAGCATATAGAAATGATAACGTAGAAAATGGTTATTTACCGATAGCTTATATAGCCCTAGTGCTAACTATATCTGTACTAAAAAATAATAATAAAAAATTAATAATAATAATAAAAACCAATCTATGAGAATAAGAAATTACTTCCTTAATTTCATCGTTCTTTAACGTAAAAATTTGTTTCAATTTAATTGGTGGTATATATGAATCTAACCGTAGCAATGAAGATAATTGGTGGTTTTGCCATCATTTCAATTCTACTCATTTTAACAAGCGTAATATCGCTGCTTAATTTAAAAACAATCAGCGACTCAACCAGCCAGCAAAGTCAAATAGCCATTCCAACGTTAAAAGGTAGCAATAAATTAGCGTTAGAACTAGATCAAATGACAAATGCTATTTTAGAAGGTTTTTATCAGTCAGAACTTCCCTTGCTTGATGAAAATTTAACCACCTATGACGCAATAGATAAAGGGTTTATTCCTGCATTGAATCAATTGAAAACCTTAGTAAAAGATGAAAAAATTCTAGTTAACAACTTAAATAAAGTGGCAGAAATTTTTAGCTCTTTCAATGAGGCCGCCTCTATTGTTTTTCAAAATAGAAAATTATCAATTGAACAAAAAACGGGTTTAAAAGAAAAAGTCAGCGACTTAGAAGATAAGTCTGACGATACTGTTACTTTATTACTCGACTTAGCCGATCACCGATTAGCAAACACTACACTTCAACGTGCTATTAGCTTAAGCGAGCAATTAGAAAATCAACTAAATACTATAGTAACCTCTTCTCTAGAGTATAGCGATACGTCTTCAAGCGATACCGCAGAATTGATTGAAAGTGAAATTTCATTCAGTTTGCAAGGAGCCCAGGCGTCAGTAAATGAAATTATTGCTGAGCTAACAATGAATGATATTGAAAACATTGCCAGTGAGTTATCTGAATCTTTTGCTGATATTGAAATGTTACTTTCTTCAGAACAGGGAATATTATTTTATAAGCGTTCTCAATTATCGGCTAATCAACAAGCAATTAATATGTTAAAGGCCGTTAAAGAATATACAATTAAAGCAAATGAGATATTAGAAAAACAAGTAGATCTAGCAAACCAAGCAACCCTTGCATCAAGTGAACTCGTTAAAAAATCGGTTTCAAGTGGTAATCAGCAAACTATCATTATTGCCATTGTTTCAATTATTATTGCATTTACGATTGCACGATTGACGCTAGTAAGTATTACTCGCCCGTTAAGTCGTGTTAACGACATGCTTAATATTGTATCTTCAGGTGATCTATCACATAAGTTGGATGAAAGTGGTAAAGATGAATTTGCCCAATTATCTAAAAACTGTAATCTACTGATTGATAGCTTGCGAACTCTTATTGAAAGCATTGTTAACCGTTCTTCACAACTTGCTGCTGCTGCTGAGCAAACCTCAGCAGTCACAGCAGAAAGTACCATAGCAATAGAAGAACAACGCAGTCAGGTTGAACAAGCAGCTTCTGCAACCACAGAGATGAGCAGTACAGCGCAAAGTGTTCTATCTAGCGCAAACGATGCATTAGGTGAGATTAAACACGCAGATGATGAAGCAGAACGAGTTAAAACTATTTCTGGTCGTAACCGCCATACCATAGAACAACTAGCCCAAGAAGTTGACTCTGCAGCTCATGTAATCAATCAATTACAACAAGATAGCGCCTCTATAGGCAGCATTCTTGATACTATTCGAGGTATTGCTGACCAAACTAATTTACTTGCATTAAACGCAGCTATTGAAGCCGCTCGTGCAGGTGAACAAGGCCGTGGTTTTGCTGTTGTTGCCGATGAAGTCAGAACCCTAGCAAGTAGAACACAAGAATCAACATCTGAAATTCAAACAATGATTGAATCATTACAAGTAGGTGCAGGTAAAGCAGTAACCGTGATGGATGCTGGCAAAATAAAAGCAAGCGATTGTGTGACCCAGTCAGAAGAAGCTGACAAAGCGTTAGAAACAATTACTCATGCTGTACATGAAGCCTATGATCGTAGTTCACAAATTGCCAGTGCAGCAGAAGAACAAAGCGTTGTGGCACATGAAATTAGTGAAAATCTAGAATCAATTGTTACCATTGCAGAACAAACCACTGCAGGCGCTAAACAAACAGCAGAATCAAGCAGTGAAGTAGCGCGTCTTTCTGAAGAATTACAGCAATCAGTGCAAGAATTTAAGTTGTAATACCTTATAAAGAAACCATAATAAAAAAGCCTGTTTTGTGTTAACAAAACAGGCTTTTTTATTTCCATGTACAAACAATCAATCTCTAATACCATATATGGTATTAGTCAATTCAGCAAAACAAGAAGGTAGATACTTTGCATAAGGTTGCCAAGAAGTTTTAATGTGATTATTTAATCCATTTCTAAGCTGAATATCACTTAATGTATCAATATGTCGAGACTCTTTAGCAAAATCCAAACAAGCATTTTCAAAATCTAATGAGCAAAAATCAAGTAGCTTAGTTAAACTTTCTTTAGGTTCAGCAACAAGACTCTCATAACTAACATGATGAATAAACTCTGGCAGCACTTGCTGCCAATGCAACATAACCCGTCGATAATATTTATGATATTTTACTATCTCATCCATTGAACAAAAATAGGGTTCTGAAGCATCAAAATGATTACTAAAAATTGACCAACTTACTGATTTTACCTCACGAGAAATGTGAACCACTTTAGCGTGGGGAAAAAGCATTTTAATCAAGCCAATAGATTGATAATTTGCAGGCATTTTATCAATAATATAATCAGCGTTAGGAGCTAAAGCTTGCATGTTCGACAAATAATGTGCACCTAATGATTCACATTGTTCTAAGGTTAGTAATTTGCACCCTTGTGGAAATGGCTGTTTAGTTAACCGAAAGATCCCTTGTGCAATATCACCAGCTAAAAATGGCAATTCCCCTGCCGAGCTTATTTTACTATGACTAAGTAACATTTGTTCTAATAAGGTAGAGCCTGAACGCGGTTGACCAACAATGAAAACCGGAGTCAATGGAGATTCTTTTTTTAAATGAACACCCAACGCCTGTGACTTACTAGTCTGCATTTGTTTTATTTTTTTAAAAAAAGAGGCTGAAAAGGTATCTGTTAACTGAAAAAAATAAGGAGCCATATCATCTACACAGAAGTCAGCTTGTGATAGTTGTATATTATTTGCTTGAGTATAATGATGAAAAGCTTGTTCATAATCCTGCGCTTGGTGAAATAATTGCGCAAAAGCATAATGAAGTAAAATTTGTTCTCGTTGATTAAGCGATGTGCTTTTATGAGTTAATTTATCTAAAAAATTCTGCGCATAAGCATCAATCGAGTTTTGATGTTTTATACGAACCTTTAAAGAAAATGCACGCACATTATAAGGCGATAGTTTTAATAGTTTATCTAAATAAATCTCTGCTTTGTCTAATTGATTTGACTGACCATAAAAAATAGCTAACGCAAGCAAACTAGGACTAAAGTCTTTTTTAATAGCATAAGCTTTCAATAAGGCTTGCTCCGCTTGCACGAACCGCTGAAGTTTTTGACAAGATTGCGCTAATGATAACCATAACGGTGGAATATTCGCAGATAGTTGCACGCAACGGCTAAAAATATCATAACTGGGCTGATAACTATCAAGCGCTAAGGCAACCTTACCAAGTCCCCACAATGCATCAATATCATTAGGATTTACTTTTAGCAATTGCCTATATAGCTGCTCTGCCTGTTTTATTTGTTTTTTTTGAAAAAATAGATTCGCTTGAACGATTAAACTCATAATAACATTGTTTGTTTTCTTTACTCATTTACCTAGTATAAGTTATTTAACGGTATGTGATACAAATAAACAATAGCTATTGCTTGAAGCATTGTATGGCTGGGCGTGTTCCCAAACGACTATAGCCTAGCCAAACATAAATAAACGCTATACCAATAAGCTATACCAATAAATAATCAGATACTATGTCAATAAAAAACACTACCATGCGTATATTTCTATTGACAATAACGTACATCGATATATAATCCAATTCGCTTGAAGTTAGTTTTATTTTTTTGTACACCATTTCGACGTTATATTAGTAGCTCGTCCTGATTTATAAGTAATAGCAACTTTTTTTAGCAAACCCGCTTTAAGACTATGCTTATAATGTTTATCTTATGTTTTTAAAGCACAATTACTCATAAATAAAATAGGATGACTACTATGTCTACTACTACTGGTACAGTAAAATGGTTTAATGAAGCAAAAGGTTTCGGTTTTATCGAGCAAGAAAATGGCCCTGACGTTTTTGCTCATTTCAACGCAATCGTTGGCGAAGGTTTCAAAACTTTAGCTGAAGGTCAAAAAGTTGAATTCACAGTAACTGACGGTCAAAAAGGCCCTCAAGCTGAGAATATTGTTGCACTTTAATTTTTAATAATTAAAGTCACGAAAAAGCGAATATCTTCATGATAATTCGCTTTTTTTATGCCTGAAACTTATCTCCCTGTTTCATAAACCCTGCTCATGAAATATAATACCATTAATTTCAGTAAATTATTGCTCACTTGTGCTGGTTAAAATACTCCAAAGCGGCATTGCTCTCAATCTCAACAGCCTGCTATTGCTCAATCAAGCCCCTTGCCCTGATTTATTTTTCCTACGCACAACAAGATCACAAACTTAATAAATAGTAACGGACTTTGGCCTTAATACTGCCAATATACTTAAACGTTCCGTATCGCAATATTCCATAGCCTTATTTAATAATTCATCATCAACTCCCAAAGAAGTTAACGGTATTTTATCCAAAAGCGCTTTTTGATTCGTCGATTTCAATAGTTTTTGATGCACCAGAATACGCTTTGCAATATAAAGTAATTGGCTCTCAGTATTCACTAAACCAAAATTCGCTTCATCTTGATTTCGAATTGGAGCCACTATGTTATAGGGTAATTGCCACAGTTTTAATATTTCAGCACCTAACTCTCCAAAAGTAAATCCTAAAACATCACGCTGAACATCCCATGGTAAATCACTGGCTTGTTTAATATTGTATCCTGGTATTTTATCTGGCGATAGTTGCTTTACTATTAATTCACCTAAATTATGTAAAAGACCCAAAATAAATAATCTCTCGGCATTAGGTACATTCAAACTGCAGCCTAAAAATTTAACGAGTAAAGCGCAATCAATACTCTCTTCCCAAAAATTTTCTAAGAAATCTTGGTCTGCGTGAATTGACTTAAATGCCTGCTCAGTGAAATAAGCAATCACAAGGTTGTATACCTCTGTAATACCTAGAACTAATACTGCTTTTGAGATAGTATCAATTTTACCAGGGTAATTAAAAAAAGCGCTATTGGCGAGCTTTAAAATAGTACCCGAAAGTGCTGGGTCAACAATAATAACATCATTGATATCATCAATAGTTGACGACTCATTATCTATTAATTCTTTAATTCTAATAAATGAATCTGATAAAACAAAAATATCACCCGCCTGAGATGCATAGTCAATTGCTGTCATAGATCGCCATCCATTTAGAGTATTTACCAAATTGATTAAGTTATTGCACATCGAGCATAGCTCTGAGTTGGGAAGAAATTTAATTAAATTGGTATTATACGTTAATAAGTTTATATTCATAACTTAGCACAGTTTTAAAAACGGCTACAACAAATCAATATTCTGCACTAATTTGATATGATGAAAATTTGCGCATATTGATAACGCCTTCTTCAAAAATTAAATATTGCCCTTTTATACCCAACAATACACCTGATATTACGGCAGTTTTGTCAAAATTGTATGAACTAATTTTGGTTAAATACTCACTAACAGGGTAATCAATTTCCACAACATCTTCATTTAACTGTTGCACAGCTGCACCACCAAACTTAAGAGCTATTTCATCTAAACGCCCTACAATTTTAGGAATTAATATCTTTGCTTGCGACTTTAAATCTATGGATTCATTACTGCCTTTTAGCATCGCACGCCAATTAGTTTTATCACTAATATATTCACCTAATGCGGTTTCAATTAAGCCAGACTGTAAACGAGTACTTACCTTAAATATTGGTAGTGCTTGCGTTGCACCTTGATCAATCCAGCGAGTAGGAATTTGTGTGTGGCGAGTAATACCAACCTTTAAAGCAGAAGTATTAGATAAATAAACATAATGATCAACCATGCAATACTGCTCACCCCAATGCGGTTCTCGACATGTGCCTAAGTGGTGATGACAAGTTTCTGGTTTCATAATACACATATCACATTGGGCAAGCTTCGTCATGCAAGGGTAGCAAAAACCTTGAGAATAACTTTTTTTAGTCATTTTACCACAATGTTTACATGCAATTTTACCATGAAAGGTTAAGGTTAGTTTTTTACCTATTAGCGGATTTAGTGCAATACTTTGCTGCTCATTCCCCTCTCCAATAGCTGCTAAAGGTAATTGATAGTGAACAAGGTTATTTGCATCAAGTTGGGCAGTTAGTTTTTCAACCGCACCTATTTCAGAAATGGGCATTACGTTTCTCTTAAATTATTTTCTTTGTGTTAGTACATCACAGGTTAAATGATAAATGAAATGTTAATAGTGATTTCACAAAGACATTGCTCAAAAAGATTTAACATTCGGTTTTTGACGAGCTTGTTTTACTCTCTTTTTATTAGCTTTACTTGTTAAACGTCGCTGAACAGATCCTTTTGTTGGCTTAGTTACCTTTCTTTTTTTTTGCACTACCATCACTGATACAATCAATGCTTTTAATCGGTTTAAAGCATCATCTTTGTTCATTTCTTGTGTACGAAAAGATTGCGCTTTAATGATAACAATACCCTCTTTTGAGATTCGCGTATCTTTACAGTTTAGTAGTCGATATTTATAAATATCAGGCAAAGATGACCGCTTGATATCAAAACGCAGATGAATAGCCGTAGCCACTTTATTGACTCGTTGACCGCCATTTCCCATAGAACGAATCGCGCTGAGTTCTATTTCCCAATCTGCTAAACTAACACTATTTGATATCTCTAACACTTTTATTTACCATTGATTAACCTTTAGCTCGCTTTATACACTTTCTTTCATGGCTCTACAAAAAACATGGTATGTCTATTTTCTACGTTGCAATGACAACAGCTTGTATACTGGTATAACAACTGATATTAACCGTCGCTTACATCAGCACAACAATACCAAGCTAGGGGCTAAGTATACTAGAGCAAAACGGCCAGTAACACTCGTATTTATTGAATCAGCCCCAGATAAAAGTACCGCAAGCAAGCGAGAATACCAACTGAGAAAACTAAAAAAAATACAGAAAGAACGATTAGTTAGTACTTACCTTGCTTGCTCAAGCATTACCTAGAGATCTGCTCAGTTGAAATATACTTTTTTATTTCGATTAATTAATTAATTACTGTTAGAATGCCCCGTTTTTTATAATGAAGTGAATGTTTATGCCTGAGACTGTTACCCCTAACAAAGCTATGTTTATTGAAAAGTATTGTGCTATAGACAGCGAAAAAATTAGTTTTACTCGTCAACAGGGAAGTGACTTTGCTAAACAAGTAGCTGATGACTTTAACCCACTACACAATATTGAAGCCAAGCGGTTTTGTGTTCCTGGCGATCTGTTATTTTCAGTGATTATAGCAAAGGCTGGTTTATATAAAGAGATGAGCTTTGATTTTTCTGGCATGGTAAATGATAATATTGCTCTTACGTTTCCCACTGAAATCAATCCATGTTTCGATATTGTCGATGATAATAAAAAAACCTATTTAACTGTTGAAGCCAGCGGCGAAAGAACCCATTGTCCTTCATTAATCAATGCCCTAACTAAAGCTTATGTAGACTTCTCAGGTCATACTTTCCCTGACATTTTAGTTAAGTTAATGACTGCAAATAAGGTCATGATTAACCCTGCTAGGCCTATGGTTATGTATCAATGCATGAAAATCAGTCTTAAACGCCTTGATATATCAACACTTACGCTGCAACTTGCACAAACCAGTTTGTCAATAGAAGCAAAACGTGGTGATGCGTGGTTAGAATTTGATCTAATCAGTGAGGGTGAAGTGGTAGGTCATGGTAAAAAACACATGCTATTAAGCGGTTTGCGTGAATATTGTCAAGACAGTGTTGACGCTATGGTTGAACAATATAAAGAAAGTAAAAAACGCTATAAAGACCAATAAAACTTCACTGCAAGTAGTATTCAAAAGTCTGATCATGTCACGGATAAGTGATTATTTGGTATTCGCCCTTAATATTGCTTCACTTCTTTATAGCTTTTTTCAAACTTGATTCGTTGCATTTGTTTATCTTCACTACAAAAAGCAAACATCGCTAAGTTTTTAGGGCGTCTACATTGGTTTGGTTGCTGGTAATACTTTAACCATGCTCGCTTTTTCTTTCCTTGATATTTTGACTTCAACACAATCGCATTATTCGTTTTAAATGGCGTGGCTTCTCCTGCTTTATTAGTGTCTATTATTTTGCTCCTCATGCGATTAACAGACTTATATGTATTACTCTTTTTTTTAGATTTACGCTTGGATTTTTTCTTAGGCTTAACCTTTCCATTTTCACATTGCCACCATTTATCACGAGCTTTATCTTCGCGCTTTCGTAAACTCATCCCTTTATTTTTTGAATAGCCACTTCGCTGTAATGCTTGAACCTTATGTAATTTTTCAAGTAAGGGTTTACAACGTTTTTTAGCTGTTACGGTAGGTGTAAAAACAAAACACATAATAACAAAAAGTACACAGGTAAGTTGTGACATAATTTCGATCCTTGAATAATTATTGAAAAATCCATTCTTACTTTACTAAACTTGTATTTAATGAGGTTAAATTTAATCAGCTTAAGTCGTTATTTATTTAAGCATAGTCCAAATTTTAGACTATGATTAAATGAATTAGTAATAACATGGATGTTTAAAATGAATAAACCTGATTTAAAAAATAATATTTTCATAACTTGCGCTTTACTCTGCTTTCTACCGCATAGCCAAATAAATGCACAATCAAATGATCAAATAAAACCTAAAATTCAACATGCCAAGCCATATAAAACGGTGGATGATATCAGCCAATATTGGATATCAGAAAAACTTGACGGCATACGTGGCTACTGGGATGGAACACAATTACTGACTAGACAAGGTAATACTATTCATAGTCCAACGTGGTTTACTCAACACTGGCCGCATGATGTGATGGATGGTGAACTATGGATTGCAAGAAACCAGTTTCAAGCGACATTATCATGTGTCAGAAAAACTACCATTGATGAGCAGTGTTGGCGCAATGTTCGGTTTATGATTTTTGATCTTCCTCAACACACAGGAACCTTTACCGAAAGAGTTAATACAATGAAAACCCTAGTAGAACGTACTGATTCTGCTTATTTAACTATGATCAGGCAATTCAAACTACAGAGCACACAACAATTAGAAACCACCCTTAACGCGGTTATTGCTGAGCAAGGAGAGGGGCTAATGTTACACCTTGGGACTGCCCTTTATCATGTAGGGAGAACTGCTAATATAATGAAGCTAAAAAAGTACCAAGATGCAGAAGCAACCGTTATCGGGTATACAAATGGTAAAGGTAAATATCTTGGCATGTTAGGCGCTTTAAAAGTAAAAATGCCTAACGGTATTATTTTTAATATTGGCTCAGGCTTTACAGATGAGGAACGTGTCAATCCTCCACCAATTGGCAGTATTATTACTTACAAATATAACGGTAAAACTCAAGTGGGTATTCCAAGATTTGCTAGGTTTTACCGTATTAGAGGCAGTAACATAAAAAAATAAGCAACCTATTTGGGTACATAAATATTACTCAGGTTGATATGAAAAAACTAAAACTTTAAGCCCCTTACCTTTATGTGCCTCTTTAAACACCTTAGGGTTGTCTAATCGTTGTTCAAAAATACAATCAGGGCATTCTCTCACCACTTCATTTTTTAAAAACTGTTCATCCAAATCAGGTGAATTCAAACAAAGCAATAGCTGTGCACCTTGGTTCATCCATTGAGGGATCTTTCGTATGATTTTGGCGTAGTCTCTTTCAATATTCACACTGCCTTTTTGAAATGATGGTGGATCACAAATCAACAAATCATACTTACCATATTTTTTAATACGACTATTCGATTTAAAAATATCTATCCCTTCAAAAATAATATGTTTACCCTCTTTCTTTGATAATTTATTTAGTTGATGATTTTCTCTGCCTTTGCCTAACGAAGATTTACTTAAATCAATATTGACTACGCTCTTCGCCCCGCCCGCTATTGCAGCCACTGAAAAAGCACAGGTGTAAGCAAATAAATTGAGAACATTTTTATTAGCAGCCTGTTTATACACCCAATGTCGTCCATTAGCCATATCTAAAAACAGACCACTATTTTGCGCTTTGCCTAACTCAATATGATATGAAAGCCCGTGCTCAGTAACAACTGTTCTATCAATCATCTCTCCTAATAAAGCTTCAGTGGGGGCAAATTTTTCATAACGACGTTGTACTTGTACACTCTTACACAGTGGTGTTAAAGCATGTAATGCCTGTGCTTGTGCTAATAACCAGGCTTCATCAACTGCTTGGTATAAAGTAATGAGAATAACGGGTGAGAGCCAATCAACATTCACATGAGATAAGTTTTCATAGGCATGCCCGCGGCCATGAAACAACCGTTGGCAATCGGTAAAGTCTGTAGCAACAATATAGTTGAGCATAAAGGTAGTTTGATTCAGTATAAATGAAAAAAGATTAATCAATTATACCAGTTAATTAAACGGATTCTCTATTAACCAAAAATTTAAACAAAAACAAAAAGCCGAGCAACAATAACATTACTCGGCTTTTGTTCTCTAACTTGTTCCCAAACTCTGTACTTGTATATTAAAAACCGAGCAAATTCATTGCAAAGAATTTCGTGGCAACCGTATTAATAAAAATAACTAATACAATGGCAGGAATAAATGTACCTAATGAGAAGTTAATATATTTTTCTACCCATGAGCCAATATAGTGATCATTGCCTATGCTCAAATGTTCAGATAAATTTTTACTTTTCCAGCGGTAAGTAACAAACACACAGAGCAAAAAACCATTTAACGGTAAAATAGTGTCATAAAAAACGTCATAGACAATGTCAAAAAAAGACTTAGGGCTACCAGAGTATGAAGCAAAATCAGTAAAAAAACTGACCATACCAAAAGAAAGTGTCGCAAAAACAGTTAGAACACCTGCCGTTATTAACAAAATAGACAACGCTTTTTTGCGGCTATGTTTTTTCTCTGTCACTAAATAAGAAACGGGTACCTCAAGAATTGATACTAAAGAAGTAATCGCAGCAAAAAAGACTAAAATAAAGAAAAAAGCAGCAACAGCACTCGCGCCAATATAGCCAATGGATGTTTGCAGTGCTAAAAATATTTTAGGTAAAAAAGTAAATATTAATGAAACAGAACTATCACTTAACTCACTCGGATCTACATTGGGGTTAAACGAGAAGATGGCAGGTAAAATCATTAAACCAGCCACAAAAGCAACACCAGTATCCGTAATTGCAACCAACTTAGCTGAGTTAGGAATATTAGTTTTACTATCAATATACGAGCCATAGGTAATTAAAATTCCCATTCCCAACGACAATGAAAAAAATGCCTGAGACAAAGCACCATTGACAACACTTGGGGTTATTTTACTAATATCAGGAATTAAGAAAAACTCCACACCTGCCACAGCATTATCAAGTGTTAGTACAAAAATAACCATAATAATTAACATAACAAATAAAGCTGGCATAAGAATTTTTGCTGCTTTTTCAATGCCATCTTTAACGCCAGCAACTAAAATAAAATTAATAATAGCGGCAACAAAAGCCATTGCCACAAATAAATACGGGCTATTAATAAATTCGCCAAAACCTGCACCGCTAGCTAAATAGTCTAACTGTCCTGAAAGTGTTAAAACAATATAACCAAAAATCCACACCGTAATAACCATATAGAAAACGGCAATCATAAAAGGTGTTAACACTCCTAAAAAACCTGCGGCTCCCCAAAGTGTGCTATTACCACTTAATGATTTATATGCTCCAACAGGTTCTTTTTCTGTTTTCCGACCAACAGCCATTTCCGCAATCATTACAGGTAAGCAGATTAGAAAAACGAATAATGCGTACAAAACTAAAAAGGCGCCACCACCATTTTTAGCGGCATTAACAGGGAACCCCACTAGATTACCAATACCCACGGCAGAGCCTGCCGCCGCAAGAATAAAACCAATACGGGAACTAAAATGTTCTCTTGATGCACTCATAAACTTCCTTCACTTATCGTTATACTTATTATAATTTTATTTTAAAACCATTCGATGCTAGCAAGCTTTATTAATCTTGTCTCCTATATAGGTGATTACCAAAAGTAGTTAAATACTTACAAAAAGACTACGAAGTGTATAGTATTTTGTCCACTTAGTACCCAATAGGCGATAGCTATAACGAAATAGAGAAATAACGAAAAACATTACTTTGGTATGTTAAATTATTTTATCTTGAAAATAACTTCGGATTCATAACTGTTAAAATACCCTGAGCATCATTTGCTGCTATTTCACTTACTTGTTCAATGTCTTCTTTGCTTAGCTTTAAACTGGTACATAATGACTCATCAATCACTTCATCATATTGAAATAAATCACTATGGCTATCCAATAAAGCTAATCTTGAAGCTAAGTTGAGTACTTTAACATCATTATTAATCTGATTACTTTTAGCTTGATTAAAATGACGAATAGGGATAATTATTTTTTCTGGTAGTTGCCATATTTTAAGTAATTCAGCTGAAATATCTGTGTAAGTATAACCTAACGCTAACTCTTGTATGTGCCAAGGTGAGTTATTTCGATTATATTGCTCACAACGTTGTGCAATTTCAGGACTTATTTTTGCGACAAGAAGCTCACCAAAATTTTGTAATAGTCCGGCAACGAAAAGCCGTTCAATGTCTTTTATTCCTGCTTTTATTGCTAAATTTTTACTGACTAAGCCACAATAAACACTCATACGCCAAAAACGCTTTAGATCAATAGCCTGATTTTCAAAGTGTTTAAAAGCTGATGCAGCAACATCCACTAGCATCATATTATAAATGGCTTGAGTACCAATAATAGTAATAGCGCGAGAAATAGTACTTATCTGGCCAGAAAAATTGTAAATAGCACTATTGGCTATTTGTAATAACCTAGAGGTCATTGAAGGATCCACACTTATCACATCAGCAAAATCACTAATTTCTGATTTTTCATCTTCCATCAAGGCTTTTACTTTAAAACAGGCATCTGGTAAAGCAAAAGAGCCATTAGCTTGCAGGGCATATTCACGTGCGTTCATAGTTATCCTTTGTTGGGGGTTTGGGCAATACTAATCAAATGGCACACCGCTATCTTCTTTAATGTGTTCTGTTACCATATAGGTGTGTGTTTGAGATATTGCTGGTAAACCAGCAACTTTTTCTAAAATTAATCGATAACTGTCCATATCAGAAAATCGCGTTTTGAGTAAATAATCATAACCGCCAGCAACTAAATGACATTCAACAATTTCTTTTATTTTAACCACTTCATTCTTAAATAATTTAAAAACATCCGCTGTGGTTCTATCTAAAGTTACCTGTATAAAAGCGGTCATACGGTAGCCAAGTTTTTGTGCACTTAAAAAAGCACCATAACGTTTAATGTAACCTTCAACTTCTAAACGTTTAACTCTCTCTAAACAAGGGCTAGCACTTAAATTGACAATTTTAGCCAATTCAACATTGGTGATTCTACCATCAAATTGCAGCGTTTTTAAAATAGCGGTATCGACACGGTCTAAGGATTTAATTTTGCTCATTATCTAAAATACAATATTTTATAGTGATTAAATCAAATAGTGTCATATATTGAATGGATATGGAATAAGAAGTATTGAGTTTGTAAGGAAGGGAGTGATAAGAAACCACTCCCTTAATAAATTAACGCTGAAATTCGGTAGAATAAATTCTATTCATCCTCTTCAATCAACGTCATCAGCGATGTATTACCGCCTGACGCGGTAGTATCAATACTGATTGTTTTTTCAGTTAACAAGCGTTGTATAAGGTTATCATAATATTCAGACGTAATAACAGGTAATATTGCTCCGCTTCGTTGCGCAAGCTTTTCACTAATATAATGTTTCCTGTCACAACTACTGTCAACCACAACACCTGACAAGGCGGGGTGTGCAAGCATGGCTTCTAAATGGTTAAGTTTAGCAACTTGTAAAATACCAACATCAGCGCCTGTTGAAATAAACTTATCTCTGAAAGCTAAAGCTTCATCATAAAACAGGTCAGATACTACCGAAATTACTGTATTGCCTGTGGCTAATGCTGTAACTACCGACATAACCCAAAAATGGAAACTAACGTTATCATCCGCAAAACACATAATATTGCCACGATTTTCTAAATAAATAACATTTGATTCACCTGTAGGTCCTGGTAATTCCTGTGGCTTTTTCATGCGCTTTTCAATATTGATTAATTGATCACGAGCGGCGGCTAAAGTGCGATTTAAATCATCTGCTAGATCTTCAACAATTTCAACGTGAGCAATTTTAGCTAATAATTGACGTACATGAGAAACACGGGTGTTTAAATCAGTTAAACGCCACTTTTGCTGTGCGCATTCTGCTGTGTCCATAAAGCGGATAGCTTGATTTTGTGTATTTTCATCGCCACTTAGCGCGAGTTCTTGTGCTGGTAATAACTGTATTTTCTCCTCATCTGGTGTGGCTTTTTCAACCACTAAACGAGAAAGATAGTTGGGACCACCTGCTTTAGGCCCTGTACCTGAAAGACCTCGGCCTCCAAAAGGTTGCACGCCAACAATCGCTCCTATCATATTGCGGTTAATATAGACATTGCCTGCCCGCGATAGTTTAGCAAGCTCAATAGCTCTATGCTCTATACGTGTATGAATCCCCATAGTTAAGCCAAAACCTGTGCTGTTAACCTTCTCAATAACCGCTTCTATTTCAGCCCCTTTGAATCGAATAACATGTACGCAAGGACCAAACACCTCCTTGGTGAGCACATCAATATTTTCAATTTCATATAAACGTGGTGCAAAGAAGAAATGTCCTTCACTATCACTTACTTCATTGCCCTCATTACCTCCAAATAAGTCACATTGATATAAAAGCTTGCCATTTGTTTGCATGTAATCATGGTGTGCATTTAGTGCATCCAATGCTTTTTGATCAATAACAGGTCCAATATCAGTACTTAATTTTGCAGGGTTACCAATATGAAGTTCAGCTAAAGCCCCCTTAAGCATACAGATTACATTGTCAGCAATATCCTCTTGTAAAAATAGTACTCTAAGTGCTGAACACCGTTGACCTGCTGATTGAAAACCTGACGATATAACATCATCCACAACTTGCTCTGGCAAAGCCGTAGAATCAACAATCATACAGTTTTGGCCACCAGTCTCCGCAATTAATGGCACTTGATCACCACCACGCTCTGCTAACGTTTGAGAAATGCGAGTGCCTGTCTCAGTAGAGCCAGTAAACATAACAGCCGCTACTCTTTCATCTGGCACAATTGTACTACCAACCACACTACCTCGCGCCATAACCGCTTGAACAACATTTTGCGGTAAACCGACCGATTTCATTAATTCAATAGTACGTAATGCAATAAGGCCTGTTTGTTCGGCAGGCTTTGCTAACACGGTATTTCCTGTGACAATTGCCGCGGCCACTTGTCCTAAGAAAATAGCTAGCGGAAAATTCCATGGGCTAATACATAATACAACACCACGCGCTTCTAACCGTTCATCCTCACTTTGCTCTATCGCTCTGGCTGCATAATATCGACAAAAATCAACCGCTTCACGTACTTCATCAATACCGTCTTGGGCTACCTTACCCGCTTCTTTAATACACAGGGCGATCAGTTCTTCCACATGACGCTCTAATATATCAGCAATACGACAAAGCAAATCCGCACGTTCTGACACAGGTGTTTTCGACCAACTTGCAAAAGCTTTTTCTGCATTATCAATCATCACTCGCATGTCATCTTCGCTATGATGGCGGTGAAAACCAATAATTTCTTTGTGATTAGCTGGGTTTTTTACCACTTCAACGTCATTAGGCACATCATTTTTATTTAATAAGTTTTCAACAAACCAATTATCTAAAGCCTGTTTTAATGAGGTTATTTCATTAATATCGGTTAAATCTATCCCTTTAGAGTTGTCCCGAGGAGCAATAAGCCCATTCAAATTTTTCTTATTTTCATTACGATAAAGATCAATAGGCAAAACAATTTGGCTATTGTATCTGTCTTTTAAACGTTGGGTTTTCTCTACAGGGTCAGCAAGTAATGATTCTACCGGTTGAGATTCATCAACAATAGCATTAACAAAAGATGAATTTGCCCCATTTTCTAATAAACGACGTACTAAATAAGCAAGTAAATCTTCATGGTGTCCTACAGGTGCGTATATACGACATTGTATGCTTTCTTGAGACACTATTTGATCATATAAGGAGTCTCCCATGCCGTGTAAACACTGGAATTCAAACCCTTGTTTATCTTCACCTGCCAATTCAACAATAGTCGCTGCAGTGTAAGCATTATGTGTGGCAAATTGCGGATATATACTGTCACGATAATCAAGTAATTTGTTAGCACAAGCATGATAAGAAACATCCGTAGATGATTTACGTGTGAACACAGGAAAATGACTCATTCCGTCTTTTTGAGCATTTTTAATCTCAGTATCCCAATAAGCACCTTTCACTAAACGCACCATCATACGACGGTTAGTTCTTAAGGTTAATTCTCTTAACCAATCAACAACAAAAAGTGCTCGTTTTTGATAAGCTTGTAGTGCAATACCGAAGCCTTGCCAATCGCCTAAATCAGTATCAGTGAACACGGCTTCAATAATATCTAACGAGATATCTAAACGCTCTGATTCTTCTGCATCAACCGTCAAACCAATATTATAATCCTTGGCTTGTAAGCATAATGCTTTTAATTTAGGTACTATTTCATCCATCACACGAGATTTATGCGTAAACTCATAACGCGGATGAATAGCCGATAATTTAACTGAAATACCAGGAACTCGACGAGGATCATTTTTGCCTGACGCTAGTGCAACTTTACCGATAACTTCAATCGCATCTTGATACGACTTTAAATAGCGTTCAGCATCCAACATGGTACGAGCACCCTCGCCTAACATGTCATACGAATACACATAGCCTTGTTGCTCTTTGGTTGCAGCACGCTCTGTTGCATCGGTAATGGTTTCACCCATAACAAACTGCTTACCCATTATTTTCATCGCATAATTCATTGATTTACGAATAACAGGCTCTCCCAAGCGGCCAATTGTTTTCTTCAATAAACCAAACTTATCTTGTTTACGTTTATCTGCATAATTCACCATCGAACCTGTGATTAATAACCCCCATGATGAGGCGTTAACAAACAAAGAGTCACTTGACCCCAAATGACTACTCCACTGTCCTTGTGATATTTTATCTCGTATTAATGCATCTTGCGTATGTTTATCTGGCACACGTAATAACGCTTCTGCTAAACACATTAATACCACACCTTCTTCTGAAGATAAGGAGTACTCATTTAACAACGCATCTATAGCTCCATTACCTTCTTGGTCTTGACGAATTTGTAAAACCATTTTCCGTGCACGTTCCCAAGCACGACTTCGTGCACTCACATTCACCTCAGCAAATGGGAGGATATGATCAACAGCAACATTTTCATCTATACGATAAAACTCACGAATTTTCTGACGAATAGGACAATCAGTATTAAATGAACCAGTAAAAAGCATGGGCAAACCTCAAAAAAACGAACAGAGCATTTCTGTTTTAGTATAGTCAATAAATTTCGAGGCGCATTTTAAAGTTAAAACAACAGAATGTGCTGGTTATTTTCGGCTTTTGTCCGTTTATAATACTGAAAAAGCCAGGCTATACAGTAGATTATTCTACTGTATAGCCTGGCTTTTTCATTTGCCAACAACTTTATTCTAATACGTACTATTGTTTATTTACTGAGTTTATAAATAAAACTAACTAATAATATTTATTAGTTAATATGTATACGCGTAATATCCGCACCTAATGCCTGTAGTTTATCTTCTATTTTCAAATAACCTCGGTCAATATGATAAATACGATCAACTTGCGTTGGTGTTTTTGCAACAAGACCAGCAATAACTAAACTTGCTGATGCACGTAAATCTGTTGCCATCACTTGCGCGCCATTTAATGAACTAACACCTTTAACAATAGCCGTATTACCTTCAAGTACAATATCAGCGCCCATGCGTTGTAGTTCGGGTACATGCATAAAACGATTTTCAAAAATAGTTTCAATAACCGTTGCGGTACCTTCTGCTAATACATTCAATGTCATAAATTGAGCCTGCATATCTGTTGGAAATGCTGGATGCGGTGCAGTTTTAACACTAACGGCTTTCGGTTTGTGTGTCATTGATAATTCAATCCACTCAGCACCTGAACTATCGACACCCGTTGTAATATCAGCACCTGCCTCTGTTAGTTTAGATAATACCGCCTCTAAACCACTAGCATCGGTATTTAAGCACTTAACTTTTCCTTGTGTTACCGCTGCTGCCACAAGGAAAGTGCCTGTTTCTATTCTATCAGGCATCACACTGTACTCACTGCCCTTTAGTTCATTAACACCTTCAATAGTTAACGTATTCGTTCCTGCGCCAGATATTTTTGCTCCCATACTTATTAAACAATTAGCAAGATCAACAATTTCAGGTTCTCTAGCCGCATTTTCAATAACAGTAATACCATCAGCTAATGCTGCCGCCATCATTATATTTTCAGTGCCTGTAACACTGACAACATCCATAAAAATGTTAGCCGCTGCCAAACGACCTTTTTTCCGCGCTACAATATAACCATTTTCAACGTCTATATCAGCGGCCATTGCTTTAAGCCCCTGAATATGTAAGTTTACAGGACGTGCACCTATAGCACAGCCACCAGGTAATGACACTTCGGCATGCCCCATACGCGCCAATAACGGTCCAAGAACAAGAATAGAGGCACGCATTGTTTTCACAAGATCATAAGGCGCACAACATTGTGTAATATTGCTCGCATCAATGCTTAATTTATCTTCGCCTAACCACTGTGTTTTAGCACCTAGCTGTCCGAGTAATTTTACCGTAGTTAAAATATCATTTAACTTAGGAACATTACTAAAAATGATAGGTGTTTTCGATAACAGTGCTGACATTAAAATAGGGAGTGCGGCGTTTTTAGCACCTGAAATGGTGACTTCACCGTGTAGTGGCTTACCACCAATAACTTTAAATGCGTCCAAAATGACTACTTCTTACTTATAATTTTATGGGATACTTAGCCAAATTACCTCAAAATACAGAATTTGAGTAAAATGTGCTTGGCTGTCAATTTACTTAATCAGTATTGCATGCCTTTACATATTAAACAATTTGTCGCGTTTCCATTGTTCTTTTGTAAACGTTTTCACCGTAACTGCATGAATAGCTCCAGCCTTTATTGGTTCGGCTAATGCAGCAAACACCACTTGTTGGCGTTTTACACGAGACAATTCACCAAACATATCGGCAACCGCCGTTACACTACATTGCGAACCATCAAATTTAACATGTAGTTCATCAAGATCTAGTGCATCATTAATTAATTTTTCTATTTCTGCTACTTCCAAAGGTATTCCTTAATCGCTATTTAAAGCTAAACTGACTCAACGGGTAAAAAGCCGTCAACGCCACTTAAGCTAATTAATTTCTTTAGTTTAGCAGGAACGCTGCTAAAAGTAAGTTGACACCCCGTTTGACTTGCTAGCTCTAATAAATAAAAAAGCCAAGCAAGGCCCGCAGTATCAATTTGGTCAACTTGTTGTAAATCAATCACTGACGTTTTTTGATTTACAATTTCCTTAATACTTTTTTTAGGTAGTGTCATCACGGTTTGTCGCGTTAGCTCACCTGTTAGCACAATATTATTATCAGTAATACATAACGTTATATTTTCCACAAATACGGCCACTTTTACCTAATTAATCTTTAAAAACAATATCTCGGTCACTTTGCTTTTTCAACAACTCGGTGACATAAGGAAGTCCTTTTTGACGAATAACACCACCAAGTTCAGCTTGTTTACTGTCTAGCAAACTAACGCCTTCAGCAATCATATCAAATGCTTTCCATTCTTGTGTTTGTCGGTCTTTTCTTACTTTGAACGACACATCAATATTATCCCTACCCGTCATAATAACACGCGTATCTACAGCGACTATTTTTTTATCTGCAAAATCTTCTTCTGGTGCAAATTCTACAGGCTGTTTATCATATAAAGTAAAAACTTGCGCATATGATGTAACAAGGTACTCTCTAAAAACAGGCACAAATTCTTTTCTCTCTTCATCAGTGGTATTCTTTAATTGCTGACCAATGACTTTAAACGCAGAATATTGATAATTGATATAAGGCATTAACTCTTCACGTACAATATCTTTAAGGATATTTGGATCAAGTCGAATTGCCTGTTGCTCATTAGCAAAACGTTTAAAGGTTTTACCAGCAACTTCTTTAATCATTTTATAGGGATTTTTTTTATCCACGGTTGCATAACTAGTGTTTTCTTCATCTATCGATGAACTAGGCTCTTGTGCTATATCAAAAGCTAAAACGTTATGTGTTAGCATGCTAGAAAAAATATAACCTAAAAATAATACTACTTTCACTGGTTTTGTTTTCTTCATTTTCACTTCCTTCATTATTCGCTACCACTTCCTTGACCAAATAAGAACTGCCCTATTAGTTCTTCCAAAACTAATGCGGGTTTAGTATCTTCAACATAGTCATTGGGCTGGAGAATTTCTAACGAGTCATCCATAAAACCTGGCTGTAAACCTATATATTGTTCACCCAATAAACCTGCAGTTAAAATAGCCACAGACGTCGCCTCTGAAAACTGGTTATATTGACTGTAAATTTCCATCGTAACAACAGGAGTATAATCCTTTGCATCAAGAGAAATGTCACTCACTCGCCCAACAACCACGCCACCAACTTTAATGGGAGAACGTACTTTTAAACCACCAATATTATCAAACTTAGCAAAAAGATTATAGCTATCACTACTACCTGAAATACCAGTATTTGCTACTTTAAGTGACAACATAAGTAATGCTGCAATCCCTAGCGCAACAAAAAAACCAACCATTAATTCTACTTTTTTTGACATCATGCCTTCACCAAACGCCTTTTAAATATACTTAAAAATCATGAACTAACTCATTTTTTCTTATGAGTTTTATCTTGCAAACATTAATGCTGTTAAAATAAAGTCTAAGGCTAATACCAATAAAGATGATTGTACCACAGTTGATGTAGTCGCCCGTGAAATTCCTTCTGAAGTAGGTTCACAATCATACCCTTTATAGACAGCAATCCAAGTAACAACAAAAGCAAAAACAACACTTTTAATGATACCGTTAACAATATCTTTACTAAAATCAACTTGGTCTTGCATTACAGACCAAAATGTTCCGCCATCAACCCCTAACCAATCAACACCAACCAAATGCGCACCTAAGATACCCACCATAGAAAATATGGCGGCTAATAAAGGTAAACTAATAAAACCAGCCCAAAAGCGTGGAGCAATAACACGACGTAACGGGTCAACCGCCATCATTTCCAAGCTTGATAGTTGTTCTGTTGCTTTCATTAAACCAATTTCTGCTGTTAATGCAGACCCTGCTCGACCAGCAAATAATAATGCCGCAACCACAGGTCCTAATTCACGTAATAAAGACAAAGCAACCATAGGTCCAAGGCTAGCTTCTGCACCATAGCTAACTAAAATGGTATAACCTTGTAGTGCCAATACCATACCGATAAAGCCGCCTGATACAACAATGATAATTAACGACATTACCCCTACATTATAAAGTTGCAACAACAATAATGGTGTACCTTTACGCACATTAGGAATATGCAACAATGCTGATAACAATACAATAACAGCACGCCCCAACCCACTAATTAACGCTAATGTATTCTTGCCTAATAACTGCAATTGCTGCATTAATGTTTTCCTCGACGACTTAAGGAAGGTGAATCATGAATCAACTCTTCACGATAATTTGGTGCTGCGTAGTGAAAAGGTACAGGTCCATCCGCCTCCCCTTGCACAAACTGTTTAACTAATAAAGAGTCATGTTCTCTTATTTGATCAGGCGTACCTTGACCAATAACTTTCTGCTCTGCAATAATGTAGATATAGTCAGCGATACTCATGACTTCGGGCACATCATGAGAAACAACCACGGATGTTAATCCCATAGCATCGTTCAAAGCGCGAATTAAACGCACGATAACCCCCATTGAAATAGGATCTTGTCCCGCAAAGGGTTCATCATAAAGAATTAACTCAGGATCAAGCGCTATAGCCCGTGCAAGTGCAACACGCCGTGCCATACCACCTGAAAGCTCATTCGGTTGTAAATCACGAGCACCGCGAAGACCAACTGCTTCAAGTTTCATTAATACTATTTTTTCTATAATCGCTTCAGGAAGTTGACTATGTTCCCGAATAGGGAAAGCAATATTGTCGTAAACACTCATGTCTGTAAAAAGTGCACCACTTTGAAACAACATACTCATGCGTTTACGTGTTTCATATAATTCTTTTCTAGAAAGCTGGGGAATATCCTTACCTGCAAATAATATTTGTCCTGACTGTGGGCGAATTTGACCACCAATTAAACGCAACAAAGTAGTTTTTCCAATACCACTTGGTCCCATAATCGCCGTCACTTTTCCTTGCGGGATAGACAAACTAATATCATTATAAATCACACGTTCACCCCGTTTAAAGGTAAGGTTATTTATTTCAACTAGATTTGTATTACTGTCAATTTCTATCATTAAAATCCATTACATGTGATCGATTATTACCAATTTTACCTGAGCACCTCGCATTCTTCACTAGAAATTAACGATTTAATGAATAATAAATGTCAAAAAATGTTAGAAAATGTAAAAAAGAAATAATTTGCTAGTATATTCCACTTATTTTCTTTTAATTTCATTAATTACTTTTTTTTTGGGCTACAAACAGCGACAATTTAACTCCTAAAAATTGGAGTCATGAATGTTAGTACACGTTGTAATATTATTAATTGCCTTTACTGCACTTGTATGGAGTGCAGATAAATTTGTTTTAGGTGCCTCATCATTAGCAAGAAACTTAGGTGTTTCACCCATGATCATTGGGTTAACCATTGTTGCAATGGGCTCTTCAGCCCCTGAAATGATGGTGGCAGCCGCCGCTTCATTTCAGGGAAACCCTGATACCGCTATTGGCAATGCCATAGGTTCTAATATAACTAACATAGCGTTAGTATTAGGTATTACCATATTGATTAAACCTTTGATTGTTTCTTCTTCAACAATCAAGCAAGAATTACCCTTTTTACTATTACTAACACTTTTTACTTATTGGATACTTTCAGACAACTTTTTTAGTTTTACTGAAGGTATTATCTTAATGAGCAGCTTTTTTGGTTTTCTTGCTTTTTTACTAATCAAAGCAATAAAACAACGAAAAGATCAAAATAACGACGATCTAATGATTATTGAAGCCGTACAAGATTTACCCGATCCAACAACGACTGCAAAATCACTTTTTTGGTTAATTACTGGAATAACCTTACTGGTATTAAGTGCTCACTTTCTTGTGGAATCTGCTGTTTTTATTGCGAAAGCTTATGGAATTAGCGATCTTGTTATTGGGTTAACCATTATCGCTATCGGCACAAGTTTGCCTGAGCTAGCGGCAAGTGTAGCCAGCATATTGAAAAAAGAAGACGACTTAGCCATGGGCAACATTGTGGGCTCAAACATATTTAATATTTTAGCGGTATTACCTTTTGCTGGTATTATAGCGCCTGGGGAAATTAACCCTGAAGCGTCATTTAGAGATACACCTATCATGATAGCGGTGACTGCTTTATTATTTATATTGTGTTTTAGTCGAAAATTTGGTTACTTTAGATTAACCCGCTTAAAAGGTGCATTATTAGTGATATGTTTTTTTGCGTATCAAGTGTTACTTTTCAGTCAAACGACTATCAATTAGCTCAATCAACAAAAGTAATTTAAGTAACACCATGAAAAATTTTAAAGAAATCGCTAAAAACGTAATAAACATTGAACAACAAGCCATTGCAGAATTATTGCAGTATATTGATGATAACTTTGAAAAAGCTTGTCAAATAATGTACCACTGTCAAGGGCGTGTTATTGTTATTGGTATGGGAAAATCTGGTCATATTGGTGGTAAAATTGCTGCAACATTAGCCAGTACAGGCACCCCAGCCTTTTTTGTTCACCCTGGCGAAGCAAGCCATGGCGATTTAGGTATGATCACAAAAGATGACGTGGTGCTAACCATTTCCAATTCAGGTGAAACAGGGGAAGTATTAGCGATTATTCCTGTAATCAAACGTATTGGGGCAAAGCTCATTTCCATGACAGGAAATACAGGCTCTACCTTATCAAAATTAGCTGACACACATGTTTGTATTAACATTACAACAGAAGCCTGCCCTTTAGGATTAGCGCCTACATCAAGTACAACAGCAACCTTGGTAATGGGAGACGCTATCGCCGTAGCCCTATTAAATGCACGCGGCTTTACTGCTGATGATTTTGCTTTATCACATCCAGGTGGAAGTTTAGGAAAACGTCTATTGTTGCGTTTGAGTGACATCATGCATCAAGGAGAGCGTTTACCTGTCGTTCCTGAAAATGCGCTAATCAAAGATGCACTAGTTGAAATGTCATTAAAAGGCCTAGGAATGACAGCTGTTGTGAATGCTAACAACCAACTTATTGGATTATTTACCGATGGTGATTTACGCAGAATTCTTGACCTTCAAATTGACATACATCAAGATAAAATAACAAGCGTTATGACCAAATCGCCCACGGTGGCTCAAGCAGATATGCTAGCCGCACAAGCGCTGAATATTATGGAAGATAAAAAGATCAATGGTTTGATCATAGTAGACGAACACCATACACCTATCGGCGCTATGAACATGCATGATTTGCTAAGATCAGGAGTACTTTAAGTGAATAAGAACACAAACACTCATTTAAACCTACTCACCAAAACACTTTATGGTGATATCACTAAAGAAGTATTTGACCGCGCAAAAAAAATAAAACTATTAGTGTGTGATGTTGATGGTGTTTTTTCTGACGGTCGAATTTACTTGGGTAACGACGGCGAAGAACTAAAAGCATTTCATACCAAAGATGGCTTTGGTATCAAAGCACTTGGCAATAGCGGTGTAGAAGTGGCTATTATCACAGGTCGTCGTTCTGCCATAGTCGCTAATCGCATGACTGCTTTAAATGTAAAACACATAGTACAAGGGCAAGAAAACAAACTCCCCGCACTTCAGCATCTGGCAGAGCAGCTTAAGCTTTCGCCTGATGAAATAGCTTATATTGGTGATGACATACCTGATTTAGCTTGTATTGTGTACGTAGGTTTGGGAGTTTCTGTATCTGACGCACACCCTGCTGTGTCGACAAAAGCAGATTACACCACATTTACTCAGGGTGGTTTCGGTGCAGTACGCGAAGTATGTGACTTATTAATGCAATCACAAGGCACCCTTAATGACGCAACGGGCGCGAGTATATGACACGCACTACTTTTTTAACTTTTCTATTTTTAGTGCTAGGTGCGATGGCTTACGGTATTATTGAATGGCGACAGTCAAAAATAGTGCCCGATGAAAACATTGAAAGTAAACTCACTCCTGATTTTATTGCTGAAGCACTAAAAACCGACATATATACTAAATCAGGACAGCTTTCTCATGTCATTGTTGCAGATCGTATGGAGCACTATGCCAAGCTTGAAGTAACCCACTTTGAACTGCCTAATTACACTTTATATCCTCACAACAATTCGGCAAAATCAATTGACTCTGACGAGCTGAACAATAATGAATTAAAAAATAGAAACTCAGCAACGCCCTTACCTGAAGAAAAAGCTTTACCATGGAATATTAGCGCAAAAGAAGCAACACTTTATAAAAACAATAGGGTTATTTTAAATCATCGCGTACACTTAAGCGCAACAGATAAAAATAGTTTGATACAAGAAATACATTGTAAATATTTAGAACTCGATTTAAATACTAATATTATCAGCTCAGATCAAACCGTCATGGTCCAAGGAAAGGATTTCACCATGTATGGATCTGGCTTGATAATTGACTTAAACACCAAACAGATGACATTAACTGAACATGTACGTACCATTTATAAAAAAAGTAATAGTTAGTCCCTTGATAACTATTAAAAAACTCAGCAAAGGTTTATTACTTGGCTCATTAGTTTTCGGCTTGTCAGCACCTCTATTGGCAGCCAAAAAAGATCTCACACAAGAAATCACAATAAAGTCTAAACGTCAATCAGCCGATTTAAAAAATAAAATAGCAAGCTATTTGGATGAAGTAAATATCAGTCAAGGTACCATTTCTATTGTTGCAGACATTGTGCAAGTTTATAGTGGTATTGACAGTAATACGAAAGAAAAATCAGATACTTACCTGGCTAAAGGTGATCCCGCTATTTTCCAACAAGCATTAGAAGACGGCAGCTTAATTAGCTTACAAGCCAATGAAATAAAGTATCAACCTGATCTTCACATTATTACCGTTTCAGGTAATGCACAAGTCAAACAGGCAGGCAGTAAGGTTACTGGCGAAACAATCACTTACAATACATTAAGTGAAAAATTAGAAGCCATAAGTAGAAATGACGACTCCGTCACTACTGTTTTACAACCAGCTCAAATTAAAGCTCAGCAAAATAAAAAGAACAATGACAGTAACAATGAATAGCACTGAGAATACACCAAAAGAATCAACCTTAATAGCCCAAGGGTTATCGAAGTCATATAAGCATAATAGGGTAGTAAAAAACGTTAGTTTAACGGTAAAAGCTGGTCAAATTGTAGGGTTGCTGGGTCCTAATGGCGCAGGAAAAACAACTTCTTTTTATATGATTGTTGGTTTAGTACCCAACGACGATGGTAAAATCATTCTAAATGATCAAGATGTTACACTTGCTCCTATGCATGAACGTGCGCGCCGTGGCATTGGTTATTTACCACAAGAAGCTTCTATTTTTAGAAAACTTACCGTCACCGATAACATTATGGCTATTTTACAAACAAGGAAGAACCTTAGTGAGCTTGATAGGCAAGCTAAGTTAGAACACCTGTTAGAAGAGTTTAATATTAGTCATATTAAAGATAACTTAGGTATGAGCTTATCAGGTGGTGAAAGAAGACGCGTAGAAATTGCTAGAGCCCTAGCTGCAGAGCCTGAATTCATTTTACTTGACGAACCCTTTGCTGGAGTTGATCCTATTTCTGTTGGCGATATAAAAAAAATTATTATTCACCTTAAAAATCGTGGAATTGGTATATTAATTACCGATCATAACGTGCGTGAAACACTTGATGTATGTGAACATGCTTATATTGTTAGCCACGGAGAAATTATTGCCGAAGGTGATTCAAATCAAATTCTTGCAAATCAAAAGGTAAGAGATGTATACCTTGGTGAGCAATTCACGCTATAGTTAGCACAGACATAAAAACTTAAGCTATGCTTATTATTATGAAAATTAAATAAATAAAATTATTAATAGGAATTAGAAAACGTAGATGCGCCCAACTCTGCAGCTCCGAATAGGACAACAACTAACCATGACGCCACAACTGCAACAAGCGATAAAGCTGTTGCAGTTATCAACGTTGGAACTTCAGCAAGAAATTCAAGAAGTGCTTGAAAGTAATCCTCTTCTTGAAGTGAATGAGCAACAAGCATCCGATACTAGCGCTGATAATGATTCAAATAATAATTCAGATAATCTTGAAGAAGCCTTTTCAGCAAAAACTTCTGAAAAGACTGCCACTGATGGCAGTGAAGATTCATCCGCAACCATTGATGAAATCAGCACAACAGAAGCTATGGAAAAAAATGATATTCCTGAAGAGCTGAATATCGACACAACATGGGAAGAAAGTTACAGTGCGGGCACATCAAATACAGGCGCAATTAGTAGCCCAAGTGAAGATTATACTTATCAAGGTGAAACAACCGACTCTATTCAAGATCACCTTTTATGGCAAATGGAGTTAACCCCGTTTTCAGAAACCGATAGAGCTGTCGCTATCGCCATTATTGAAGCGGTAGACGACGCAGGTTATATGACAGTGTCAAGTGAAGACATTTTAGAAAGTGTTGGTATAGAGGGACTGGAACTTGACGAAGTAGAAGCTGTATTAAAGCGTATCAATGTTTTTGATCCTATCGGCGTTGCCGCTCGCTCTATTGCTGATTGTTTGCTGATTCAATTAAACCAATTTGAGCCAACTACTCCGTATTTAAACGAAAGTAAGTTAATCATTAAAGAGCATATTGATCTACTTGGTAACCGTGATTATAGACAACTCATGCGTAAAACGCGTCTTAAAGAAGATCAGTTGCGTGAAGTGATGCGATTAATTCAAAGTTTAAATCCGCGCCCTGGTGATGTTGTTGCAAAAAATGATGATCAATATGTAATACCTGATGTGTCTGTAGAGAAAAAAAATGGTCGCTGGGTGGTAGAATTAAACCCAGATACCGCCCCTAAATTATCCGTAAATCAACAATATGCCGCTATGACAAAAACTACCAAGTCATCAAGCAGTGATGGCCAATTTATTCGCGCCAACCTACAAGAAGCTAAATGGTTTATTAAAAGCTTAGAATCACGTAACGACACCCTATTAAAAGTATCTAATTGTATTGTTCAACGCCAACAAGGCTTTTTTGAGCATGGCGAAGAAGCTATGCGTCCCATGGTATTGAATGATATAGCAGAAGCAGTAGATATGCATGAGTCTACGATTTCACGGGTAACTACCCAAAAATACATGCATACCCCAAGGGGAATTTTTGAATTAAAATACTTTTTCTCAAGTCACGTTAGCACAGAAAATGGCGGTGAATGTTCATCAACCGCTATCCGTTCTTTAATCAAAAAACTCATTCTAGCGGAAACACCTGCTAAGCCGCTAAGTGATAGTAAAATGGCTGATTTACTGGCCGAGCAGGGAATTAATGTTGCGAGACGAACCATAGCCAAATATCGAGAATCTTTGTCTATTCCCCCGTCAAATCAACGTAAGAGTTTACTATAATAGCTATATACTAGCTCAATTAAGATAATAAGGATCGAACTTATGCAAATTAACCTTACTGGCCACCATGTAGACCTAACTTCATCATTAAGAGAATACGTTAATACAAAATTTGATAAATTAGAACGACATTTTGATCACATCACGAATGTGCATGTGGTACTGACAGTAGAAAAGTTAGATCAAAAAGCGGAAGCAACGGTGCACTTAAAAGGCAATGAAATTCATGCTTCAGCAGTCAATACTGACATGTATACATCAATAGATACTTTAATTGATAAATTAGATCGCCAAGTGCTTAAATATAAAGGCAAAATATCGCAACATTAGCGCAATAACATAAAAAATTATGACACTACAAGACATATTAACACTGGACTGCACGCAATGTGCAGTACCAGTACAAAGTAAAAAACGCCTACTTGAACAAATTTGCCTTCTTGCCGCTAAGCAATTAGGAACCGCTAGTTCAACCGACCTACTGGATAGTTTACTCAACCGTGAAAAAATGGGTAGTACAGGTATTGGCAATGGTATTGCAATTCCTCATGGTAGATTAAATAATACAGATAAAGCTATCGCCGTATTTTTAACAACTCAGCAAGCCATAGATTTTGACGCAATAGACAACAAACCTGTTGATATATTCATCTGTTTATTTGTGCCTGAAAATAGTACACAAGAACACTTAGATACATTACAGAGTATAGCCAAGCTGTTTAGTAATCGTAAAACAGCCAAACAAGTACGAAAATGCACAAATCAACAAGAAATGTTTAATCTTATTCAACAAGCAACTTAAAGTTGCAATGATATAGAAAATTGCGTGTTGAGAGTCACTCGTTTCACGAAACTTTGTACCCGTAAGTCGAGGCTTAACTTATGAAACTTATTATTGTTAGTGGACGTTCTGGCTCTGGGAAATCAGTTGCGTTAAGGGTGCTAGAAGATTTAGGGTATTATTGCGTTGATAATATTCCTGTAAACTTATTACCCGCATTAACTCATACTGTTATTCACGATTATGAAAATGTTGCTGTAAGCTTAGATGTTAGAAACCTACCAAATGATCCTAATGATATTTTAGAAGTTATCGAATATCTGCCAAATGCGATTGATATTACTACCTTATTTTTAGATGCTGATGATAATGATCTTATTCGACGTTTCAGTGAAACTAGACGCCTGCATCCACTTATTAAAAAAAATATTCCATTAGATCAAGCTATCGCGTTGGAAAAAAAACTACTAACCCCTATTTCTACTAATGCTGACCTGTATATTAATACAACTCAATTAAGTCCACATCAATTAGCCGATTTAGTACGCGAACGCATTCTTGGTAAAAAAACAGGTTCAATGGTATTAGTCTTTGAATCTTTTGGTTTTAAACATGGAATTCCTGCTGATGCTGACTATGTTTTTGATGCGCGTTTTTTACCTAACCCGCACTGGGAAAAAGAATTAAAAGCCTACACAGGTTTAGAGCAACCAATAAAAGACTTTCTTGCCAGCCAGCCCATTGTGACAAAATTTGTATGGCAAATTAATAGTTTCATGATGACTTGGCTACCCCATTTAGAACGCAATAATAGAAGCTACCTTACCATAGCCATTGGTTGCACTGGTGGTAAACATCGCTCAGTTTATATTGCAGAATTATTATCCAGTAACTTTCGCAAAGAGAAGAAAGATGTGCAAACTCACCATAGAGATATTAAAAAAACTAAAGAGTAAATCACCATGCCCTCCAAGCCAACTCATAACAATATTATAGTCAGTAAAGAATTAACCATCATTAACAAACTTGGCTTACATGCCCGAGCCGCGAGTAAATTGGCACAACTTTGTCAAAAATTTTCAGCAGAAATCACATTATCTCTTGAAGAAAAAGAAGCCGATGCAAGTAGCATCATGGCGATTATGTTGCTTGCTGGGGCACAAGGTAAAACAGTAAAAGTAACCGCCCAAGGTACCGATGCACCAGAGGCTTTAGCCGCAATAGGACAGCTTATTGGGGATAAGTTTGACGAAGAGGAATAATTTACAGCAACGACGTAAAATTGCTGCAAAAAACACAAACTTACGATAAACTTATTAGTAATTAAAAATATTAATTTGTATTAATAGGCCTGTAATAAGTATTTAATAACATTAGTATAGATCGTCACTCTAACATCCAAGTAATCTCTATGCCTGACATAATAGAACAAGAAACTATTCAACAACGACTACATCAAGTTAATGAAGCACTTGATAGTGGTATGTTTGTTTATGTTCGCAGATTACTACAAGATATGACCGCTTATGATCTAGCACTTTTTCTTGAATCGTCTCCTGCTAAAAGTCGTGCCGTATTATGGCAACTTATTGATGTAGAACACCATGGTGAAGTGCTTGAAGAGCTCAACGAAGAGGTACGTAAAGGCATATTACAAAGCATGCGTCCTGAAAAGCTCGCGGCTGTTGCAGAAGGCATGGATGTTGATGATTTAGCTGAAGTATTACGTACCTTACCTGACAGAGTATATCAAGAAGTACTTAACTCAATGGACTCTCAAGACAGGAGTCGAGTAGAAACCGCCCTTTCTTATGACGAAGATACTGCTGGCGGTATAATGAATACCGATACCATTACCTTACGTCCAGATGTAAGTGTTGACGTGGTATTACGTTATTTAAGACTGAAAGGACAACTGCCAGAAGCAACCGACTCTTTTTATGTGGTAGACAGAAATAATCGATTTATTGGTGCCGTTTCACTCGCCGCTATTGTAACAGCTAAACCAGAAGTTATTATTTCAAGCCTAATAGATTCCGAAATTGAAGCTGTACAAGCGAGTATGGAAGAACAAGAAGTTGCTCAATTGTTTGAAAAACATGATTGGTTTTCTGCCCCCGTTATTGACCAAGAAGGACATTTACTGGGTCGTATCACAATCGATGATGTTATTGATATAATTCGTGAAGATGCTGAGCATACGATGATGAGTATGGCGGGTTTAGATGATGAAGCAGACACATTTGCCCCTGTTATAAAAAGTACAAAGCAGCGTTCTTTATGGTTAGGCGTAAACTTAATTACAGCCTTACTCGCCGTTGCCGTTACCAGTATGTTTGAAGGTGTTTTTCAACAACTGGCTATTTTAGCTGTACTTAACTCTTTGGTACCCAGTATGGGCGGCGTTGCAGGTAATCAAACTTTAACCTTAGTTATTCGTGGTATGGCATTAGGTCATGTGGGTAATCGTAATGCTAGAGCACTATTAAACAAAGAAGTGGCAATAGGCTTTTTAAATGGTGTAATTTGGGCGCTATTAATTGCCACCGTAGTTTCTATTTGGAAACAAGACTTAATGTTAGGCGCGGTAATAGCTTTTGCGATGTTAATGAATATGACAGCGGCAGGCTTAGCGGGTGTTGCTATTCCATTATTTTTAAAACGTCTCAATATTGATCCGGCCCTAGCGGGCAGTGTTATTATTACAACCGTCACTGACGTGGTAGGAATATTTGCCTTTTTAGGCACAGCAACACTCTTACTCACCTAGCCATGGTATAAAGCATACCCTAGTCAAATAGCGCTTCGATAAATAAAATTTGAATTTATTTCAATATCTACTATGTTTTCTAGTTAGAGCAAAGTTTTGCTACTCATAATTTACGGTTATCGTAATAGGCAAGGATGTTGTCAATTTTTAGAAGTTTGTTTCTTACCCTAATTTAATCGTACTTTTTAATTGTACTGTTTAACCACCAAAACGGCCAAGTATTCAATTATTATTCTGGTTAGTTTGGTGTATTTACAAAGGGGAAAACCATGTCTGTAAATCAAATTTCATATGATGAAGCAAGAAAACTCATGAAACCAGGTGATGTTATTGCCTTTGGCGGAAAAGGGCACTTTTCAGAAATAATCAAATTTGCTACGTTTTCTAGCGTTTCTCATGTGGGGGTTATTCTTCAAACCAAAATAGCAGAAGATGATACGAATAGATTTTTCAACCAAATTATAGAATCAACCTCATTAAATGGCTTTAATGGCGTAAATATATCAAGATTTAGCGACAGACTTAACACCTACGAAGGCGAACTGTGGTGGCTTCCCCTCAGTGATAATCACAGGGCAGTTTTCGATGCTAAGTCTTTTTACAATTTTTTATTCAACCAAGCAAAAAACAAAAAACCTTACGATATGCCACAAGCCATAAAATCAGCCGTTGATGCATTAGATAACTTGCCTTTTGATCTGCATGGACCAACATTCAACAAAGAGGATTTTAGTAAATTCTTTTGTTCTGAACTTGTTGCCGCAGGGTTAGAAGTTTCAGGCGCTATCAATTCAATTAATGCCTCTGAAGTAACACCAATCGACTTGTGTCGTTGGAATATATATCAAAATAATTATTATCAATTAAAAGGTGACCCAGATAAAAAAATATCTCGATTCAATACTGCATCACCTGCTCATTGGAATCATTAGCCACCATCATAAATGAGCTATCGAGCATGCGCTCAATTTCACCTTGTGAAATTGAGCTTTATTCAAATATTCACACTACTTTTCGCTACTTTTATATTTTTCAAACCACGCAAGCGTATGCTCTATCTTAGTTATCATTCGCGAAGGTCTAGCTGCAATACCGTGATAAGATTCAGGCACTTTGACTAACACTGTATCTATTTTTCGTAATTTTAGTGCTTGGTAATACTGTTCAGTTTGTGCCATAGGTGTACGTAAATCTTTTTCACCCGTAATTAGCATTGTGGGTGTGGTTACATTGCCCACTAACGACATGGGCGAGCGCTTCCAGTAGTGTTCAACATGATCCCACGGCATCCCAGGAAATTGAGTCGGTATTTGCCCTAAACCACTATCTGCGGTTAATACTTTACTTAACCAATTAATGACTGGTTTAGCGACAACTGCAGCAGAAAAACGATTCGTTAGGCCAATAGCATAAGCGGTTGCTATACCACCTGCAGAACCACCTGTGATAAATAAATTGTTCTCATCAACAAAGCCTAAGTCAATCATAGCATCGACACCAGAATCGTGATCGGCAAAATCTTCTATCGAACTATATTTATATTTCAATAACATTGCAAAACGTTCGCCATATGAACTACTACCGCGATGATTATTATAAAAAACGACATACCCTTGGGCTGCATAACGCTGTAACTCTGCTGAAAAATGAGGACCATAAGCTAAATGTGGCCCACCATGAATTTCTAATATCAGTGGGTACTTCTTCTTAGGATCAAAATTGGGAGGCGTAATATACCAGCCTTGAATAGGCTCGCCATCAAATGCAGATTTATAGCTAACTTCATGTACTTTTCCTAATGTTTTATGTGCTAATAAGTCTTCATTTAATTGGGTCAATACTAATGATTTTTCCGAACGGTTAATCACAGCAACATTGGCGGGGCTAGATGTATCTCCATAAGTATATGCCACCATGCCACTTGTTGAAGCAGTAAAACTGCCACTGATGTATGGACGACCTAAAGTGGTACCAGAAAGCGTGTCAGTTAAGTCTGTAATCTTACCTTTAGTATTAATAGTGGCAAGCTTACGCTTACCAAAGTCATCATAACTGAACGCTAAACGAGTATTAGATAACCACTGTTGATTACGAACAGAGCGATCAAAATCTTTAGTTAATTCGGAAACCTTTTGCGTTTTCCAATCCATAATATGTAACTTGGCATTACGGTAGGGATTTAATGCATTTGAACCAGACAAAAATGATAATTTTTTACCATTTTCAGAAAAAACAGGGTTGTACTCTTTTCCTGGTGATGAAGTTAGTTCAATTAACTCTCCTGTAGCAAGGTATACCTGATATAAGTTTCCTTCTAATCGTTTATATTCCCAGTCTTTTAGTCTATTAGCAGAAAAAACAATAGAAGAACTGTCTTGGCTCCATGCTAATGCTCCTTGATGGTGATAAGGGTCATGAGTTAATTGGCGTGGCGTTCCGCCTTCACTAGGTAGAATAAATATTTGCTGGTAACCTGGTTTAAGCAACCCTTTGCCGTCTGCTTGGTAGTATGCTTGGTCAATTACAACAACAGGTTGGTTCCATTTCGCCCCTTTCGGTTTTTTCGGCATTTTGGCAATGACCGTAGGTTCTTTTTTTACTTTTTGAACAAATGCTAACCACTGTCCGTTTGGCGACCAAGTTAAATTTGAAATCTTACTTTGTAGTTGGCTAACCAAAGCCGTTTTATTTTCTTTTAAATAATGCACATGAATTTGATAACTCCCCGTTAAGTTACTAACAAAGGCGATTTTTTGTCCATCAGCAGACCAACGAGGTTGCGAATATTGTTTATCATCAGAAAACAGTGGTACTTGCTGTTTAGACTTAACATCAATTAACCACAAGTTGGTATTTGTCCCATCGTTCATAATGTCATTTGAGTTTCTAACATAAACAATTTTAGTACCATCAGGTGATATTTGAGGATCACTAGCATACTCTAGTGAAAATATATCTTCGGCAGTAAATAGCTCATCAGCGTAAACAACAAGTGATAAACTAGATAAAACCAAGAGCATGATAATACGAAATAATAAATACATAGTCAGACCTTAAAAAAATGAGTTTTCATTCACTCACACCTTAATTATTAATAACTTTGATTGTATAGAAGACAAACGTAAATAACATCTTGCTGGCACTATTTCTACCGTGATAATGAGTTATTTAGTCGCAAAAATTACATTGTTTTTTTAATAACAATATGACCCATTAAATGTTTGTTTGATAATTTGGCGTAAATAAACAAACGCTAAATTAGTGATGAAGTAATACTGACTGTTGCTCTTTTTTAGACATTTTACTCACGATCAACATAAATGAGTTACCGATCATGCGCTCAATTTCGCCTTGTGGCACTGAGCCATCAAGTATTACAGTATTCCATTGCGCTTTAATCATATAAACATTAGCGCTATTAAAAACTATTCAATGGCAAACTTTGCCAATATATGCCAAAATAAACTCATTATAGCTGAAGAATATATAGGAGTAACCATGGCAACACTTAATATATCTATTCCAAATGAAATGAGACACTGGATTGATCAACAAGTAACTAGTGGGCATTTTGCCAATGCGAGTGATTATATTAGAGATCTGATCCGTCATAATCAAAGTGAAAAAGAAGCAATACGGATGGCGTTAGTTGAAGGTGAGATGAGCGGAGAAAGTCCCTTAACTGTTGCAGATATTATTAATCAGCAAAGAAAAAATATAGAAAATGACTAAATATATTCTTTCCAACAAAGCCTCAACAGATTTAGCAAATATTTTTCAATATACCTATAAAAACTTCAATGTTATCCATGCCGAATCTTACTTATTAGCACTTGAAGAATGTTTTATTATGCTGTCAAACGAACCAGATTTGGCTCATAAAGTTGAGGATATAAGAAAAGGTTACTTTCGATATTTGTTTAGAAAGCACGCCGTATATTTTCAAGTACGCCAACATAACATTTTTATTATTCGAGTATTACACCAACAGATGAAATACGAACTTCATTTAACAAGTTAGATGCTTGTTTATAAATGTACTAAAATCGACTGCTGATCTTTCTTGGTCATTTTACTCACGACTAAACTAAACGAATTATCTATCATACGCTAAATCTCACCTTGAGAAATTGAGTTATCTAAGATGATTGTATTCCAGAATTTTTTAATTATATGAACATTAGCACTACTATCTTACCTTTAATAATAACTTTATTGAAATAAAAAACCATATGACCTATTATTAATACTCTAAAAAGGTTTAGTTGGAAAGATAATGCATACTATATTAGCTGAAAGCACAACTAGCATTTCAGAACTTAAAAAAAACCCCATGGCCGTAGTTAACCAAGGTGATGGATTTCCTGTAGCTGTACTTAACCGCAATCAGCCCGCTTTTTACTGCATACCAGCAGAAGCTTATGAGCTACTAATGGATAAATTAGAAGACTTGGAACTAGCGAAAATAGTTGAAGAACGTAAAAGCCAACCTGAAATAAAGGTTAGCTTAGATGACCTATGAGCTAGTTTTCAAACAAGATGCTCTTAAAGAATGGCAAAAATTAGACTCAACGATAAGAACTCAATTTAAAAAGAAGCTAATCGCAAGATTAGATAAGCCCAAAGTTGAATCTTCTCGCCTTAATGGTATGAAAGATTGCTATAAAATTAAACTCCGTAAAGCAGGGTATCGCTTAGTTTATCAGGTACGCGATTTAGAAATTATAGTATCAATTGTCGCGGTTGGAAAAAGAGAGAAAAATTCGGTGTATAAAATAGCGGCTAAACGTATTTAATCCATAAAGTAATTACAAATGTACTAAAATCGACTGCTGATCTTTCTTGGTCATTTTACTCACGACTAAACTAAACGAATTATCTATCATGCGCTCAACCTCTCCAGCAGGAATTGAGCCATCTAGAATGATTGTGTTCCACTGCGCTTTATTCATATGATAACCAGGAATGACACTGGCAAAAATATCACGCAGCATCACCGCTTCCTCAGGATCACATTTCAGATTAACGCAATAGTACCCTGCCATTTTTCCAGCCGTATCTTTTTCAGTTCCTTTACCAAAGGATAGCGTGGCAAACATTTTCTGTTTTACACGAAAAACTTTGACATCATCACCAAACGGAAAATACATAGATGTTTCTGGTTTAGATAAAAGGTATTCTTCTACTACTATTTGCTGCGTATTTAAACTATCTGCCATGCCATGTCTCATTTTAAAAAAGCTTATCCCAAAAACACTGCTATTCCATGAATTGAAAACTATAACGAATAAAGGGCAATCAATAAAACAGAATTCGTAATTATTAAGTAGCAATTTGTCGTTTACGCAACTAAGGTAATAACCATTGAGTTAGTATAACTTTATTAACTAAACCACTTTTTCCATGAAACTGACCATTTTTTTCAATAAAATAACTACGAGGTAATTCGCCATACCATTGAGGATCAATCAAAAATCTGCTTTGATCTGCTTTACCATCAACAAAGTGAAGATTGGTTAAATGGTTTAATTCAAATTTATTAATCACGGCTTTTCTCTCCTCAACACTTTCATCGTCAGCATCGGTATTAATAATTACCACAGGTAAATCATCATATTTATTTTTCAACTTTTGTATAATAGCTAATTCTTTAAAGCATGGTGGACAATCCACTGACCACAATAACATTAACCATTGCTTACCTTTATTTTCAACTTTAACCTTTGTCAATTGCTCTTTATTAAAGGCGATTGAATTACCATAAGCTACGTTTATACAGCAACAAACACTAAACAAGGTAATAAAAATCAACTGTTTTATATAGTTCATAATGCCCGTACCAAATGACCTTGTTTAGAGCGGTGCCACGACACATAACTGTTCGCTTCTTTTTTAATAATGAAAGGGCGATCAGCACCTTCAGTCGCTGTTGCCAATAATTGAGCTGCTGTAAATGTTTTACCATCATCAGTTGAACGTTGATGCCATAATTGATGCTCAGTGCCCGTAAATTGTGTCCAAACAATATCTACATTATGCCCGTTGCTATTCAAATGGGGATGAGCCGCTTGAGCCATTTGATCGCCAACAGAAATAGGCGTAGAAAGGGTTTTACCTTGATCATCACTCCAAGCATAAAAAATACCTTTACCTACTTGCCCTTGGTTAAACCACACCATATGGTAGCGATTATTTTCATTAACGCTAATACCACCGCCTTGATGAGGGCAACCATTAATTTTCCACAGATCATGACTTATTTGATAAGGCGCTTGCTGCGCATTAGTGCCTTGCTCTACCGTTAACAAGGCAAACTCACGAATATTATCACCGTAAATATGTCGCCAAAAAATAGCTAACTCATCCTGCGCATTATAATCCATAGCAATACGACAACATACACACGTGTTATTAGCTAGCTGTTCATTTGAGAAAACAGTGTCATCTTTTCTAAAGTTAGCTTTCCCAAGAAATAATGCAGAGCCATTAACTGGCTTACCTTCTAAGCGCAATTGATAAGCTAACCGGGCATCTAACCATACAATACTAATGTCACCTTCATTGTTAACTAAAAGCTCATTAAAACGGTGCCCTGTTACTAAATTGTCATTATTAACAGTTATCGGTTGGGTAAAGGTTTTGCCATAATCACTTGAATAGCTAAAGCGTACATCTGCCGTATACTTTTCCTCTTTAGGTGTTGTCCAAGACAAATACACACCTTGAAAACCATCAAACGCTATTTTTGGTCGACTTTCATTACGGGCTGATATTTCCTCTTGCGCAATATCTACACGTTTAGCACTAGAAAAGTTTGCCCCATTATCTTTAGATATTTGAAAATATAAGCGATAGTTTTGCACCCATACCCGCCATAAATCACCATTAGGAGCAAAAGCAGAAGTAGCTGTTTTAGCACAGATAATAGTGGCTTCTTCACAGTTTTGCATTTGACCTGCTTTTGGCCCCTTTAATTTACTATTTTGTTCTGCTGCAACATTTTCACTCACCATAAAGATGGTCAAACTAAACAAAATAACACTCGACACTCTATAGAGAAATGTTGACATAAAGACTTCCTTACCATTAATAATTTAAGCCATAATACGCAATTGGTGGTACTACTGACATATCATCACCTGCGTGTTAATGTTTAACTATTTATAACAACAGGAATTTTTTACTCATTTAATTGCCGCTATAGTAGAGCAATTTTGCATTTTTTCAGTGCGACATAATGTCGCAAAAGTGCACTTTTTCTCACTTTCGTTGGCCACTCAACCATGCCAACTCACAATAGATAGATACATGAGACAAAATAGTAAGTGACTAATGTACAGACAATGGCACAATAGAGTAGTAATTTTTTAACAGGAATATAGATGAAAGTTTTTTTTAGCCTAACCTTTCTTTTGCAATGTATGTTATTAAGCAGTAGTAGTTATGCCGTTGAACAAGCAGAACAATTGTTTAATCAGCTAAAACCCTCGCTTTATCAAATTAAATTAATAGACAAAGCCAGCGGGGAGAAATCATCCATAGGCTCTGGCTTTCAAATAAGTCATGATGGTATCGTTGCCACTAACTATCATGTTATTTCGAGTTACGCTCTACATCCCGAAAAATATCGTATTGAATACCTTGATAGCCAAGGAAACCAAGGTGGTTTATCGTTACAAAGTGTTGATGTTATTAATGATCTTGCCTTAGTTAAACGTACAATTGAACAAGAAATACCCTTTTTTGAACTTTCACAAACAGCTCCCCATAAAGGAGAGCAGCTATTCTCATTAGGTAACCCACATGACTTAGGGATGATTGTTGTGCCAGGCACATATAATGGTTTAAAAAAGGAATCTTTTAATGACCGTATTCATTTTACAGGCTCTATCAACTCAGGAATGAGTGGTGGCCCTGTTGTCAATAAAACGGCCAAAGTTGTTGGCATAAATGTCGCAACATCAGGCAACTCTATTGGCTTTCTTGTACCTCACGACAAGCTAGTCACGTTATATCAAAACTTTTTAAACAAGCCACCAGAGTCTATAGAAAAACAAATGACGCAACAATTAATGGCAAGCCAAAATAAATTGATTACCTCAATTTTAAACAGCCCATGGCAAGCTAAACAGCTTGGAGAGCGTGCAATTATTCCTATTATTGATGTACCTTATATTCGATGTTGGGGAGACTCTAATGCAGATAAAACAGATGCTTTGATGTTAGCAGCGGTAGCAAATTGCTCGCTAGATGAAAATACCTATATTTCTTCACATTTTTTTACTGGCTCAATGGAAATAGAATTTCGTACCATGAAAGCTAAAGAGGTTAGCGCTAATAAATTTTATCATTTGTACCAACAACAAATTGCACATGCTGGTGCAGGAAATAGAGCAAACAAAGAAAACGTAACAGAATTCCAATGCCATAACGACTTAGTCATTCCTGATAACCAAGCCATAAATAACAAAACTATCTTTTGTACACGTGCTTATAAAAAATTTACAGGGTTATACGACATCCTTTATTTAAGTGCTTCAGTAGATAAAGACCAGCAAGCTATTATAAGCCACTTTACTATTGCAGGTATTAGCCAATCTAACGCATTAGCCTTTACACGCCAATTTATGGAGGCTGTGTCATGGAAATATTAAATACACAAGCGCAATTTACGGAAAAAAAACAAAGTATCCTTGTTAATGAAACTACCCCAGTCAAAGAAATTATTATAGAAGAAATCAGCCGAAACCATAAATTACTGCACCGCTATAAATTGTCACAACAGCAAATTCATATTGGCCGTGATTATCATAACGATATTATTCTAGCTGACCCACACATATGCCCTAGCCACCTCAGTATTGAACTAAAAGATGGACAGTGGAAAATTACCGATAACCAAACAATTAATGGCTCTTTTATTGAAAACACAAATTGCAAAAAGCATAGTGCGGATCAACATGTTATTAATGATGGAGATGTTATAACGCTCGGAAAAAGTCAATTAAGAATATTGTTCACCAATCACCCCGTAGAGCCAACCATTGCTATTAGCCCTTTTGAAGAACTAATTAACTTACTACGTCACCCTATTGCACTATTATTAAGTATCACATTGTTTACCTTGATTGCGGGCTATACTTTCTATTTAAATACCCCAAAAGAAGTTAACTTTAGTCAATTACTAGTGCCTACTATTGGCATGACACTAGGTTTTGCATTATGGCCAGCAGGTGTCGCATTAGTTTCGCATTTAAGTAAACACGAAGCACGAATACTGGCTCAATTAGGCATAAGTTTTACCTTTTTCAATCTTATGTGGTTTAGCGACTTCTTAGAGGGACTAGCCTCTTTTAATAGTTCAAGTGGGTCTATATTGCCCACGTGCCTTATGCTTATTTCTTTTGTTCTTGCCTTTAGCTTATTTTGGTTAAATGGGTATATTGGCTTTCATATGTCAGCTAAACGACGAGTAATTGTAGCAACAGCCATGACTGTGTTGCTTTTTGGCGGTAGCTACCTAGTTCAATTCAGCAACAAGCCAGAATTCAATCCAAGACCGCAATATAATGCAACAATTATGATGCCAAATTTATTAATTGCCTCAAGTATCAGCACAGACAAATTTATTGAAGATAGTCGTAAGCTTTTTGAGCAAACCAAAAAAGAAGCATTAAAGAAATAGCAGTAAGTGCAACATAAATCAGTGGCGAAAATTGCTTTTCGCCACCTAAAATTGTTTTGTTGATTATGATTTACTGATGACTATGGACGAGGGATAAAACCAACTGCATCGTAAACAGACGTTAAGATCTTATTAGCACGATGCGATGCTTTTTCAGCACCTTTTTTCATTACTTGTTCAAGAAATACCTGGTCTTCTCGATATTGATGATACTTTGTTTGAATCGGTGCCAGCATAGCAACAACCGCTTCAGCAACATCACCTTTTAAATGACCATACATTTTGTCTTCATATTCTGGTACTAAACTATCAACCGACTTTCCTGTAGCACATGACAATAAAGATAGTAGATTTGAAACACCTGGTTTTTCTTCAAGATCATAATAGATATTTGCTTGTTCATCTGAGTCAGTTACCGCACGCTTTATTTTTTTAGCAATTTTCTTTGGATCTTCTAATAAACCAATGAAGTTACCTGGATTAGAATCTGATTTAGACATTTTTTTAGTTGGCTCAAGTAAGCTCATCACGCGAGCGCCATGCTGAGGAATAAAAGGATCTGGCACAGTAAAAATATCACCATAAAGGTTATTAAACCGCGTAGCAACATCGCGCGCTAACTCTAAATGTTGTTTTTGGTCATCTCCAACGGGAACACTGTCCGCGCCATATAATAAAATATCGGCAGCCATTAATACTGGATAAGTAAACAAGCCAGCATTCATATTCGCCTCTGACTTTTGCGACTTATCTTTATATTGAGTCATACGGTTTAATTCACCCATTTGGGTGTAACAACTTAATATCCAACTTAATTGCGCATGCTCTGGTACATGAGATTGAATAAAAATAGTACTTTGCTCTGGGTCAACGCCACAAGCGAGGTAAAGCGCTAAACCATCTAAGGTTGCTGAACGTAATGCCTTAGCATCAGGACGGACTGTAATAGCATGCTGATTTGCAAGCATATAATAGCACTCTTGCTGATCTTGCATATTGACCCATTGCTTTAATGCGCCTAAATAATTGCCAATAGTTAACTCACCTGATGGCTGACAGCCACTTAATACAATAGGTTTACTCATAATTTTCCTTTAGATTTAACCAGTATGACTCAATAGATACTGATCGATTCATTTTATTTAATATTACAAAATTATTTTTGCAGCTAAGCCGCTTAGGCTTTAGCAGAATTCAACTTAATATTGCTTATACTTTGGCTAATTCTGCACGCATTTCATCAATGGCAATTTTATAATCTGACTGTGAAAATATAGCACTACCAGCCACAAACATGTCAGCGCCAGCTGCTGCTATTTCAGCAATATTACTTGCTTTCACACCGCCGTCTACCTCTAAGCGAATGTCACGACCACTTTGTTTAATTCTTTCTTTTACCAAACGTAACTTATCTAACGTGGTAGGAATAAATGATTGCCCACCAAATCCCGGATTTACTGACATCAATAAAATAACATCAAGTTTATCCATAATAAAATCTAAACATTGCAATGGCGTTGCTGGGTTTAGCACTAAGCCAGCCTTGCAACCATGATCTTTTATTAACTGCAAAGTACGATCAACATGATCGCTACCTTCAGGATGGAAAGTAATAATATCAGCACCCGCTTTAGCAAATTGCGGTATTAAGGCATCCACAGGTTTTACCATTAAATGTACATCAATAGGCGCAGTAATACCGTAATCACGTAATGACTGACAAATCATCGGACCAAATGTTAAATTAGGCACAAAATGATTATCCATCACATCAAAGTGTACAACGTCCGCACCTGCAGATAAAACCTTTGCCACATCATCGCCCAATCGGGCAAAATCAGCCGATAAAATCGACGGGGCAATTAAAAAAGAAGACATAACGTTTGCTCAATCAAGAAAATTATTTGTATTATACCCAAGCCCAGTAAAAATACGAGCATCAACCGCCAGTGTGTTTAGGTGATTTAACTGCACTTCAATAGTTCAAACCAAACTAAGTCGCACCATACTAGCGCAAGCACTTTGTTACAAGCTAGAACAAAAACACAAAACAAACACCATAAACCATTAATAAATATATATTTTTTTAAATAATTTCTTTTTATTTAATACAGGCATCATCTTTGCAAAATACTACTTTAGAAACAAAATTTATAAAACATTAAAGAGAGAAACATGAAAAAATCAATATTAAGTGTTGCACTAACATCTATTTTAGCTACCTCAACTGTTTTTTCTACTTCAGCATCAGCTGTTGAAGGGCTAAGCGCTAACGCCGCTGTAACTTCTAACTATTTATGGCGTGGTTTAGAACAAACTAGTGGAAAATCTGCCGTATCTGGTGGTATTGATTATGCTGCTGATTCAGGTTTTTATGTTGGTACATGGGCGTCAAATGCTGACTGGGCTGACGGCATGACCTATGAATTAGACTTTTATGGTGGTTTTGGCGGTAATATCAGCGAAAGTGTATCTTATGATGTAGGTTTTATTTACTACGCATACCCTGATGAAACATCAGGAGATGCTGATTTCTCAGAAGTATACGGTAGTATTTCATTTAACGCGTTAACAGTAGGTTTAGCCGTGTTAACTTCTGGTGAAGACGCAGATGCGGGTGATACTATTTATGCCAATGTAGATTACAGTATTGCATTAAGTAATGATGCTGAAGTGAACTTACACATTGGTTCATATAGTGGTGACTGGCTGGCCGAAGACTCGATTGACTATGGTGTAAGCATATCAAAATCAGGCTTCACTTTAGGCGCATCAGCAACTGATTTAGATGGCGCAGCAGGCGACATGAAAGTATATGTTTCTTATGCTGTTGATATTGACTTATAGAATTACAACCTCTTTTAAACGTTAATATTTAAAACAGACAAAAAAGTGCTAATTGGTTATACTATAACCAATTAGCATTTTTTATTATTGATTATTCACCTTAAGATGAGAGTTAAATGTCAGACAAAACATCTTCATTTAAAGAAACATTTAAAAGTGTAGCCGCTGCTTTTTTTGGCGTTCAAAGTAATAAAAATAGAACAAGAGACTTTGCTCAAGGGAAGTTAATTCACTTTATTATTGTGGGTATATTAAGTGTCATTATTTTTATCAGTATTTTGATATTTATAGTTAACTTAGTTGTACCCGCAAATTAACGCGATAACTGTTGTGAACAAAGTGACATAAATTCTATCACCTTTTCGTCACAGGTATACAATCACACCGCCATGGAGTATTTTAACCAGCACAAGTGGGCAATAATTTAGTAAAAATAGCCACTATAGAAAGATTTGTTAAGCCGAGCTGGGGTTATTTATATAAGGCCAAAATTTCTTTAACCTTAACTCTACCTTTACCTTTTTGACTTATTGAGCGTTGAACCTGAAACAACTTATATTCAGTTGCTCCTTTATAAAGTTCACGTGTGAAATCTACATAATGATTTGATATCAATGTGGGAATATTTTTATTTTTAGCTACTTCAGCACACTTAACTAATCGCTGTTGATCTTCATCTGTAAACGAATTACCAGCATAAGCAGTAAAGTTTGACGTTGGATTGATAGGTGAATAAGGCGGGTCACAGTATATAACATCATCAACTTTTAACTGAGAGAATGCCGTTTCAAAATCGCCTTGAATAAATGTTGCTTTTTGAGCTTTTTCTGAAAAGTGAATTAACTCATCTTTCGGAAAGTAAGGATGCTTATACCGTCCAAAAGGTACGTTATATCCACCGCTTTTATTATATCGACATAAGCCATTATAACCGTGTCTATTGAGGTATAGAAACAATAATGAACGCTCGTACGAATCTTTAGATTGATTAAATTGATTTCTTAATGCGTAATATTTATCAGGTAAATTACTATCACCATTAAAAAATTTCTGAGCATCGGCTATAAATTGTAAAGGTTTATTTTTAATTATATTAAATAAATTAATTAAATCTTGATTCATATCTATCAAAAGGTATTCATCAAAGTCTAAATTAAGAAATACAGAACCACCACCTACGAAAGGTTCCACTAACCTTTTTTTACCTCTTGTAGGTAATAGACTAGCTATCTCACTAACAACTTTTTTTTTCCCACCTGCCCATTTCAGAGCAGATCGCATACCAGCGAGTGATTGAGCTTTAGTCACAAAAGAAACCTATAAATTATTAGTAGCTAAAGCTAACATAAACATTTCTCTAAAAGCACACAATACACTAGTTTTCATAGTTTTAAAAAATGCTCAATATTTTTACTTATGTATGTCTAACTAAATTAGCCCGAAAAGGCAACCAATATAAAAGAAAACGATTGTATCTTGATTTAGGCATCAACGGTATTCCTTTTTAGTGAATCACTTGAAATACCTACAGGCTATTAATTTCTTCCTGAACTATCGATAGTGATTTAACCCATACACCTCTATCAATAATTCCTTGGGGAAGCTTTTGTATTGCGGCCTTTGCTTGAGGTTTGTCGTTAAAAATAGCAGTAGTTAACACAATAAGTTTTTGGTCATTTAATTTTTTTTCATAGCTAAAGTATTCTAAATTTGGGTACTTATCAACAAAACGCGATAATAAATCTTTATTCGTAAAACCAACAAGTTGAACCACATAACCTGTTGAGTTATTCAAATAATAGTCAGGCGTTGTAGTAAATGTTGACGTTGGAACACTTGATTGACGGGGAGTTACGGGTTCTTGATTTAATACTTTTTCACTCAACTTAACGATATTAATTTTAGCTGGATTAGGCTCTGCAATATTGACGGTTGATGGTGTGACTACTGTATTTTGTATTGCAACATCTGCTTGAACAGGTGCTAGGGGTTCATTTAGGTTCAGTGCTTGTAATACATCTGCGGCTTTTGCTTGCTGAATAACTTCATTATGCGTTGAAACTGGCTCTCCTAACAACGCTGCTTGTATGTCAGATGAATCAGCAAGAAGCTCAGGCGCTGCTTCTGCTATGACTGCTTCATTAACCTCCTTTGCTAATACCGTTTCTTTTAACGCTGCTGTGCTTGCTACTAAAGACTCGCTACTTACAGGCGTGGGGTCAATTGATGATAAGTTTGACAACTTAAAATTATCATAATGAATAAGCCCATACCAAGAAAGCCCAGTAAGCATTGAAATAATAACAACAGTGGCCAATATTTTAACCCACAGTTTACGGGTAAAATTTCTTTTATCTGCCGCAAACCTTGAATGTTCTATCGAAAATAATTGTCCAGACTTTGCTTCGATAATCGACAATTTGTTTTTGAAAATACTTTTATTAGTAGCCACATCCTGTGCAGCTTGCTCTATGCCAAATAGCACAACATTAATTTTATTTTTGGTTTTCGTTTTGTTTGCCACGTCAACAAGCTGACACAGTTCGTATTTGATTTGTAAAGACAACGCGTGAGCATGCTCAATAACAATATTGATATTGTTTTTACTCTGCTTATTCAGGTTTAAAATACTAACTGCGAGTGATTTTTCAGGGTCAAACAAGGTATTAGAAAATAACTGCTCAATTAAACGGCAACGCATTTGTATATCATTAAGCTTTGTTGAAGCTGAGATAAAAGCGACATTGGTCTCTTGAATTGTTTGTTCTGATGAGAAATTAGTTAAAAATTGACGAGCAGCTTGCGTATAAGCATTTACATCATTTTCTATTACTAAAACCGCTTGTTTAGAGAAACGTTGAATATATTCAATGCGCGCACTCACGCTAATCGATGTTACTGCTGGCTCACTATTTAGTTGCACTGAAGCCATATGTTCATTACCGATACTGGTGTGTGCTACTACAGACATATACAACCCTTTCTACAATTGTTACTACCTAACTAAATATTAGACAGACAAAAAAATTATAGAATTTGTTGAAGTATCTCTTGAGTAATATCATCACGTATCTCAGACTTACCTATCGCCGTAGGCACAATAAAGCGTAATTTTCCGCCAATATTTTTCTTATCACGGCGCATATGTCGAACAAAATCATCACAACTCATGGTATCTGGCGCTTGTAATGGTAAATCAAACGCGTTGATAAGTGACTCTATTCGACAAAGTTCTGACACTTCAAGCAAATTCATTGTTACTGCTAACTTAGAAGCAAGCACCATGCCAGTTGCAACGGCTTCACCATGAAGCCAATTACCATAACCTTGTTCAGCTTCAATAGCATGACCAAAAGTATGCCCTAAGTTAAGTAGTGCACGAACGCCCGCTTCAGTTTCATCATTCGCAACAATATTTGCTTTACACTGACAACAAATTTCAATCATTTTAGCTAATGTGTTCTGATCACCCGCTTTTATTGCTGCAATATTATTTTCTAACCAAACAAAAAACTCATGATCACCTAAAATACCGTATTTAATAACTTCAGCCATGCCGGCATTAAACTCACGTATAGGTAAAGTAGTTAAACTATTGATATCAATAATAACCGCTTTGGGTTGGTAAAATGCGCCAATCATATTCTTGCCTAGAGGATGATTTACTGCGGTTTTTCCACCAACAGAAGAATCAACTTGAGACAGCACGGTTGTAGGCACTTGAATAAAATCTATACCACGTTGGTAACAGGCTGCTGCAAAGCCAGTAATATCACCTATAACACCGCCACCTAAGGCAATTAAGGTGCTGTCACGACCGTGCTCATTTGCTAGCAAATGCGACATAATTAGTTCAAAATTTGCTAAACTTTTTTCTGCTTCACCATCAGGTAGAATGATTTCATCAAGCTCATAATTAACAAGTTTAGCTTTAATTGTATCTAGATATAACGGTGCAACTACCGTATTAGTAACAATACAAACACGTTTAGCGCGAATATGCTTGCTAAATAGGGTTTCGTTATCAAGCAGACCTGAGTCTATGTAGATAGGGTAGCTTCGTAGTCCTAAATCAAGATTAAGAGTGGGCATATTAGCTTTACCAGAAATTATGTCGGGATAAGGGCAAAGCCACTAAGATTTTACAGTGGCTTCAATAAAGAAAATCAAGTTTTATTAAAAATCTAAGCGTTCAATTATCTTATGCGCAACCACTTTCGCGCTTTGATCATCTGTTTTAATTACAACATCCGCAATTTCTTCATAAAGAGGATTGCGCTCAACAGCAAGGTTTTCTAACACTGTACGAGGTTTTTCTGATGTTTGTAATAATGGACGACGGCGATCTCTTTGAGTACGCGCAACTTGCTTATCAATGGTTGTTTCTAGATAAACAACGATACCGCGTGCCGATAAACGATTGCGAACTTGATCACTAATAACTGAACCACCACCAGTTGCTAGTACAATACCTTGTTTTTCGCTTAAATCTTCAATAACATCTTCTTCTCTTTTACGAAAGCCTTCCTCGCCTTCAAGGTCAAAAACCCAAGCGATATCTGCTCCGGTGCGACGTTCAATCTCTTGATCTGAATCGAAAAATTCAAGGTGTAGCCTGTCTGCAAGCTCTCTGCCTATAGTGCTTTTACCCGCACCCATAGGGCCAATAAGGAAAATGTTACGTTTTTCTGCCATTAGATTAACTTATTACTCGTTTGTTTCAGGTATATCAAAAGAAAATTACAGCGAAGCTATTTCCCTTTTGATGTCATAGAGGTCTCCCTCGGAAATTTCAAGGGCGTAATTATCGCAATTGTTAGGGTAAGATTGCAAGCAACATTGTTAGTAAGTCAGACAAAAACTCTAACTTACTAACCTTAATGTGTTTATTTGATGTTAAAAATGTTCTGTAACAACACGCGGCGTTACAAAAATGAGTAATTCTTTTTTCTCATTATATTGATTAGAGTTTCTAAACAGCCAACCAAAGTAAGGGATATCTCCCAAAACTGGCACTTTAGAAACCGTACTAATAATAGATTGTTGATAAATTCCACCTAATACAATAGTTTCACCATTATTCACTAGAACCTGCGTACCAATACGTTGTGTATCGATTGCAGGGGCAGAACCACTCTGTACATCTGATATGGTATCTTGGGTAACCACTAAGTCTAAAATAATTTTATTATCAGGTGTGATATGGGGTGTAACCGTTAGGCTTAATACTGCTTTTTTAAACTGTGTTGCTGTTGCACCACTTGATGCTGCTTCTTGGTATGGAATTTCAACACCTTGCTCAATATAGGCTTCTTTTTGATTCGCCGTTGTTATTCGTGGACTCGCGATAATTTCACCTTTATTTTCTTTTTCCATCGCACTGAGTTCAAGGTCAAGAATCGTGCCATCTGCCAAACGGGCAATTTGAAATGCTAACACTCCAGCAGGGTTAGCGGCAGGTAAATTAACATTTAATCCATCTTCCAACTTTGGCACTCTACCAACCCCAAGATCAGACTCGTTTAATGCCCTTGTACCATTGGCTTGCCCAACACCTTCGAGAGAACCTGACGTAGCAAATTCACCATTGGTATCAGTTACTCCCCAGCGTATACCCAGTTCTTCATTAATATTGTCTTTAACCGTTACCATACGTGCTTCAATGATAACTTGACGTACGGGTATATCTAAAATGTTAACCATGCGCTTAATATCTTCAATACTTTTTGCCGTATCACGAATAAGCAGTGTGTTAGTACGTTCATCTACCGAAACACTACCCCGATCTGATAAGATACTGGTATCTTCATTTTTAATTAATTCAGCAAATTCAACAGCCTTAGCATAGTTAATTTGTACATATTCAGAGTATAAGGGAGCTAATTCTTCAACTTGTTGCTGGGCTTGTAAGTTTTTAGCTTCTCGAGCTGCTAGTTCATCGCTAGGCGCTACCATCAAAATATTGCCTTGCATGCGTTTATCCAAGCCTTTCACTTTTAAAATAATATCAAGTGCTTGATCCCAAGGTACCCCATCTAAACGTAACGTAATATTGCCCATTACGGTATCACTGGTAATTAAGTTAAATTCATTATAATCAGCAATTATTTGTAGCACAGTCCGAACAGGAATATCTTGAAAATTAAGAGATATGGTGCGACCTGTAAATTCATCTGTGTCAGCTAAATAACCAGGTGCCTTTTTTTCTTTTTCTTTAACCGACAATATAAACAAGTTACCTTCTTGCTTATGTGAAAAAGTAAAATGTGTATCTACATCAATAACTAAACGGGCATTACGACCATCTTTAAATGTTTCTATACCTGAAACAATTGTGCCAAAATCAGTGACATCAAGCTTATATAACAAATCATCTATTATTTTTGTGTTGTGAAACTCAACATTTACTTTGCCTAACTTATCATTAACATCAACAGCAACCATGCTGTCTTTGAGGTACACTAACACTTCAGGTGAATTTTCATCATCTAAACGAAAATCAATTGATTCAATATGGTTAATAAATTGCTCGCCTGCGGGACTTAACTCCTCAACAACCTTAGCTGACTGACCATAATTGAGTGTTAAGAAGAATTTTTTTTCATCAATAGCCACATCAAATACAGCTAACTTTTCTAAATTAATTGTTGCTACAACTTCTCCAGAAGAATTGTCTAGTATGATATTTGTAACCCCCGCATGATTAACAAGTGTTTCTTGCAAGTTAACATTATAAATATCAGCAGAAAAAATAATTTTTATAAAAGCAGGATTCATTGACGTTTCAACGGTAGGTAAAGCAGATATCTCATCGGAAAATTCAAAAACCAATTCAATTTGATCGTCTTGAATTGTATTATAAGAAATACCTTGTAATTGTGCTTTGCCTTCTTGCTCTTGCGTAATACTCTCTTGTGCCTTAATCGGTAAAGAGGTAGCAACAAGTGTTAGTAGAGTAAAACAAACTAACCAATTTAGTCTCAAATTGATTATCTCAGAAAACCCTTTGTAGTTTTTTATTTTATTAAATAGCATTATTATTTCCTTTCCCCTTCTGACACAGATTGAGCAATTTTTATTACAGTTTCTCGCTCTACCCAACAACCTGCACCATCAGGTGTCAACTCTACTAATTTCAATCTTTTATTATTTACTTCTGTTATACGCCCATCAAACAATCCTAAGTAGCTTCCAATAGACACTCTATGTAGAGTTAAGTCTGATGCTTCTACTAGTGCCCAGAGTACACCATCATCTCCCATAGTGCCGCGCATAGTAAGATCACTTAATGCATACTTCTCCAATGGTTGTTTTCTACGACGAGGATCAGGACTTAAGCAACCAGACATTTGTTGAATCTTTTGTTGTATTGCTTCAGGTTCAGGTAATGAAAAAGGACTTCTTAAATCAAATGCTGAATAATCATAATGATTATATGGGTGCACTTCTGGCATAGGATCAATTTGGCTGGTTGTGGTTGCTTTAACCTCTGCCATATACGTACCTAAATCACTGGTATCATCATAACAGCCGCCAATAAAAGCTAAAGTAATTAGAAAAAATATTCTCATTGTATTTCAGCCCCCTGCTCTTGATAACGATATGTTTTGGCTTCAAGTTTCAAGTTTAGCGTATCGCCATTTGTTCCCAGAATATTAATCTTAAAGTCATGTAAAGTTACAATGCGAGGTAATCCTGCAATTTTACTCACAAAACCACCAAAAGAATGGTATGAGCCATTAACTTCTATATCAATTGGCAATTCAATATAAATTTCTTTACTGATTTCTGGCTGCCATTCTAACTTAACAAATTCTAGTCCATTCGTTGTGCCGATAAAGGTTATATCATCTAATAAACCCGGTGTTTCATGGCTATTAGGTAAACTTCTCAACTGAGTTGCAAAAATATCTTCGGCCTCAATCATTTGTGCCCTAAATAATTCTAAGTTGGCTGCTACATGGTATTTTGTTTCGTAAGATTGTTTTAACGTAAGTTCTTCTGCCTGCACTCGCTTAAGCTGATCTATTTTGTCACTCACTAAACCAATATAGCCTAAAAAAATAACCATAGCGGCTAAAAATATAATTAACACTAATTTAGGCGCGGCTGGCCATTGAGCTAAATTTTCTAAATCGAGATCTTCAAACTGAGATTTATCAAAGTTCACTAGCTACCTCCCTTTGCTCTATTAGCAAGTTCAGTATCGCTAACTAAACCTTGTATTTTCACTCTCATTTTAAAACTACTTAGTAGTTTTGATGAACTATCATCAGACGTTATAGATTCTGGCGTTGCATCAGTAAATAAATCAGATAATTCAATAGCTCTGATCATATTTGCCAAATGGTTATTTGACTCACTTTTTCCGATAATTTCTATACTATTACCTTGTTTATCAAGTTGAGTAATATAAATACCATTGGGAATAATTTTAGCTATTTCATCAAGAATTTGTGTACCAACATTTCGGCTACGTTGTAACTGTTCAACAACATCAATACGCTTTTGCAATGCTGCTTTTTTATCGTTCAACGTTTTAATTTCAGCAATTTGTATATCTAATTTTTGAATTTCATTCTTTAAAAATTGATTACGCATTGATTGGCCATCAATACGTGATTGAAAATTAAGATTCACAGCAAATATTAATGCGAAAGCAAACAAACAAACAGCGATTAACAACGTAAAAAATTCTTTTTGTTTTTCCTTAAGCGCTTGCTCTCGCCAAGGAAGCAAATTTATGTGTGCCATGGCGAAAAACTCCTTAAAGCCAAACCAGTAGCCACGGTTAACTGCGGTGCCACCTTATTTAGCTCATCTTTATTAATAGAATCTGATAAGGCCATTTCATTAAATGGATTAGCAACAACGGTGTGCACACCTAATTCTTCAGTCAACAAGTTTGCAATATCTTCAATTGATGCAGTGCCACCAGAAACAAGTAAGTAATCGACTTTATTTAAACCACTAGAAGTTAAAAACATTTGAATTGCCCTACGTATCTGTTGCATGATGATGGTGTGAAAAGGCGCTAACACTTCAAAAGTATAATTGGGTGGTAAATCATTCGTTATTTTTGCAATTTCAGCTTCTTCAAATGATTTATTATAATAAGAAACAATGGAGCGAGTATATTGTTCGCCACCAAACATTTGGTCACGGCTGTATAAGTGTTTACCAGCCTTAGTTACTGAAAACAATGTCATGGTTGCGCCGATATCAACAATGGCTACGGTTTTTTCCGCAGCATCATCTGGTAATTGGGATAAACATAAGTCATGTGACCGGCTTACCGCGTAAGACTCAACATCAACAACTTTCGTTATAAAACCACCTGCTTCTAATGCTGCTACTCTTGCTTCAATAGATTCAGTACGTGCCGCGCTAAGTAATACATTAACCTTGCTAGGATCTGATTCATTTACCTCTAGCGTTTCAAAATCTAAGCTCACTTCATCTAACGGATAAGGAATCAGGCTGTCAGCTTCTATTTCAATTTGACTTGCTAGTTCTTCCTCAGTTAATGAGACATCCATATAAATTATTTTGGTGATAACAGTTTGACCTGAAACTGCTGTTGCTGCTTCTTTTGCTTTCATTGGTATATTTTTGCGTATTTTAGCAATCACTTTACCAACAGCTTCAATATCTTGGATTTCTCGATCCACAACCGAGCCGCGGATCATAGGCTCAATAGCAAAGTCTTCTAAAATATAGCCTTCACTGCCTTGTCTTAATAAAACAGCTTTGACCGAATGAGACCCAATATCGATCCCCACCATCATAGTTGTTTTCTTTTTCCATATGTTATCTAGCATAAAAACCTACTAAATTGTTTTATTTTAATTATTTTAGACATGTTTTTCACATAAATACATTTATTACATGGTTTTACAAGATATACTAGCATTATCTGACATTTTCCCAATAAATAGAGTATTTGTCGTGCTTTCAGCTAAAAAAATTTTAAAAATTACTGTAACTTTACTATTTATAGCCATTTTTGCTATATTTTTATTGTATTTAACTTTGCGCGATGATTTGCCCGATATCAATTCTTTAAAAGATGTACAGTGGCAAACACCGATGCAGATATATAGCAATGATGGTTTATTAATTTCACAATTTGGTGAAAAAAAACGCAAACCATTAACCTTTGAAGAAATACCTCAACAATTGATTAATGCACTGCTGGCAACTGAGGATGATCGATTCTATTTTCACTTTGGCGTTGATCCCATAGGCATGACTCGGGCAATATTAGGAAAACTGACAGGTAATGACAAAGGTGGCGCTAGCACAATAACTATGCAAGTAGCGCGCAATTTTTTCTTAACTAGAGAAGTCACATACACTCGTAAGATTAGAGAAATTTTTCTCTCTTTTCACATTGAAAGTTTGTTAACTAAAAATGAAATATTAACCTTATACATTAATAAAATTCCCTTAGGTCACAGAGCCTTTGGTTTTGGTGCCGCCGCGCAAGTTTATTATGGAAAAGAACTCAACGAGCTAAACCTAGCACAAATAGCTGTGTTAGCAGGCCTACCTAAAGCACCATCCACCTACAACCCCATTAGCCGGCCTGACCGAGCTAAAATTCGTCGCGCTACCGTATTACAACGAATGCTAGTCAGCGGCTACATTACAGAACAAGCATATCAATTAGCCAAAAATGCCCCTATAACAGGCAAACCACATGGTGCAGAAATAGCCCTTAATGCTCCATATGTTGCTGAAATGGCACACCAAGAAATGATAAAACGTTACGGTAAAGAACAAGCTTATACTGGCGGTTTTAAAGTGTTCACCACAGTAACTAACAAATTACAGCAAGCAGCAAACACCGCTATGACAGGTAATTTACTACGTTATGATCAGCGCCACGGCTATCGCGGGGCAGTAAGTTCATTACGCCCTAATAGCAACACCAATAACAAGCCTCGCGGTTCATTGAGTGAGCATGACAACTTGCCAGCAAATACGACCTTGCCACTGGAAATAAGCCCTCTTTCTGATGATGAAATATCAACGGCACTCGCCCAAGTACCTTCATATCAAAAATTAGTTCCTGCCGTTGTTACATTGGTAAACGAACGTTCAATTAACATCACCTTAGAAGGTAATAAAAAAGCAGTTATTGAATGGCCGGGGATGGCTTGGGCACGTCCATACATCAATGATTATAAACAGGGAACGCCACCTGATACTGCACACGAAATAGTTACCTACGGTGATGTAATTTTAGTCAGTAAAAATGAGTCAAATGAATATCAACTCAGCCAATTGCCTACTGCAAGTGCCGCAATTATTTCGTTGTCACCCGACGATGGCGCAATAAAAGCCGCTGTTGGTGGTTTTAGTTTCAAACAAAGTCAGTTTAATCGTGTTACTCAAGCTAAACGGCAAGTTGGCTCGAACATAAAACCCTTTATTTATTCTGCCGCATTAGAGCATGGCTTTACCTTAGCCTCATTAATCAATGACGCACCAATTAATCAGTGGGATAGAAGTAGTGGTGTTGTTTGGCGGCCAAAAAACTCACCTGAAACCTACGCAGGCCCAATAAGAATGCGTTTAGCCTTAGCACAATCAAAAAACGTGATTGCAGTCAGACTGCTAAAAAGTATCGGGTTGGATCAGGCTATTACGCACCTCAGTTCATTTGGTTTTTCACCTGATGAATTACCACGTAATGAATCATTAGCATTGGGTTCAGCCTCGTTAACGCCCCTAGAAGTTGCCACAGGTTTTGCAACTTTTGCTAACGGTGGCTTCTTGATTGAACCTTATTTAATTGACCGTATTGAAACAGCTGACGGCGAAATCGTTTTTCAAGCCAATCCGCGTTTAGCCTGTGACCCTTGTGAAGTAGCGATTGTTGCAGCTGATATTGCAACCGCTACCGAAACCTCTGCTGACCATACCACAGCTGAAACAATAATAAATAAGGACATAGCACCGGGAATAGACACTGAAGAATTAAATCCCTCTTCAGGGCCCCAAAATACTACATTAAGTTCACCTACAATATTATCTGCCCCCAGAGTTATTTCAGCGCAAAACGCCTTTTTAATAAGCCAAGCACTCAACAGTGCAATTTGGGGCGCTGACTGGTCAACTGAAAACGGCTGGCAAGGCACTGGCTGGCGTGCACGCTCATTAAAACGCAAAGATATTGCAGGTAAAACAGGTACAACAAACGAAGCTAAAGATGCTTGGTTTTCTGGTTTTTCTCGTCGTTTAGTGACTACTTCATGGATAGGGTTTGATGATCCTAGCCATAATTTAGGTCAATCTGTTTACAACCGCAACTTAGGTAAAAATCAAATTACGGGTAAAGAATTTGGCGCTAAATCTGCACAACCTGCATGGATAGACTTTATGAAAGTTGCCTTAACAGATATTCCAGTGGAACCGTTTGAACTTCCAACAGACATTGTTTCAGTGCGTATAGATAAGGTAACAGGAAAATTAAGTACTAAAACAAACAAAAGTAGTTTATTTGAATATTTTCAAGTGGGTACAGCTCCTACAGAATATGTAAGTCAAGATAATAGCGTTGATATATTTCAACACGAATCTGGCGTTAAAAACGAAGAAAGTGAATTATTCTAACGCTTGATTGATATACCCATTTTGCTCTGTAATCTTATTAACGAGCTTAGAATAGATATTTAACAAATTTCGCTTATTCTAAGCTCGTTAATATTATTTTAAATTGACTAAAAACTTAATGCGATTTCATAAAGCGCGTTCTTTTTCACCTTATAAATTTCAGCCACAATAGCACACGCTTTTTTAGGTTTCATTTCAGCCAAAAGTAATTTCAACGTATTAATCACCTCTACGGAAATTTCATCTTGGTTGGCTTTATAGCCTTCAATAATTAAAACCATCTCACCTTTAAGTTGATTAGCATCTTGCTCTAACCACGCGACCAAATTTTCAGCGGTGTCTGAATAAATGGTTTCGAATGTTTTTGTTAACTCTCGAGCAATAACCACATACCGTTCACTACCCAATGTACTTACTATATCTTTAATAGTGTCAATAGCTCTTCTAGGTGCATCATAAAAAACCATCGTTCTCGGCTCATTGACTAATGCTAATAAAGTACTTTGTCTCGCACCAGATTTAGAGGGCAAAAAACCTTCAAAAGAAAATCTATCCGTAGGTAATCCTGCAACACTTAATGCTGAAATGGCTGCGCAAGCGCCAGGAACAGGGGATACAGGTAAACTTAAACTCCGACAGTGACGCACTAAATGAAAACCAGGATCACTAATTAACGGTGTACCCGCGTCAGATACTAAAGCAATACTTTTCCCTTCTTGTAATAACTGAGCAATATAATCTTGTCGTTGACGTTCATTGTGATCATGCATCGACAGTGTTTTATTTTTAATTGCAAAAGCCGAAAGTAACTTTTGTGTGTGGCGAGTGTCTTCGCAGGCAATAACATCAACCTGCGTTAATACCGCTAATGCCCTTGCGCTAATATCTCCCAAATTACCAATAGGGGTGGCGACAATATACAAAGTGCCTGCATTTATTTTGAATTCACTCATGTAAACTTACTTCTTTCGTTGCTACTTATGTTTTAGGAACAGTATTTAGTTGAGACTCACTGCAATGGCGTTTATTATAACCCTACACTGAGCTAAAAATGCACGGATTTTTCCACGTGAGTCAAACTAATTTTCTAGCGTTAACTTTAACTATGCTATCACTATTTACAATATTAAAAGAAAAACGTATCTTCAGCACTTTTTCTGTGCTGGTTTTATTGACGTTATTATTGTCTTCTTGTAGTACAAAGCCTTCAATTAAAAGAGCTGAACGCCCAAAAAACACGGTCACACAAAAAGTACCTGAAGTCATAACAGCCGAAGAAAAATTAGCCTTAGCACAAACCCTTCATAAAAAATTACTTAATAGTAATTTAATCAATGAATCAGATCTGGATAGTAAAAACCATTTACTCGCACAACAAACATTAATAAATAACTTATTAATTGATGCTTGTGAATTATATTTACAAGAACAAAATTATGCTAAAGCACTTTGGTTAGCTAATGAAATTCAACAAACTGGTCAAGGTAACAAACCACAAATTGATAATGTAAATCAGCAAAAGAATTACCAAAATGACTATCGATTATTATTAGTAAAAGCTCGTAGTTTACTGGCGCTAAATTATTACCAACAGGCACAGCAACAATTACAAATTGCCAATGAATTAGTCTCATATACCAACAGTAATGCAATACCCTCCTTAACGTTAACGTTTGAGTATTATCAAGCATTGAATCAAGTATTGTCAGCACAAAACCAACTTATACCAGCCCTTGTAGCTCAACTAAATGCTTTTGCCCTGAACCCATCAGCCTCTGAAGAAGATATTCAGACCATTTGGCGTAATCTTGAACCTTTAACTCAATGGCAAATAGCTCAGCTTAATAACAATAAAGTACCTTTTATTAAAGGCTGGACTGAATTGCTCAATTACAGTCATAAATTTGGCTCAAATCCACAACAATTTTCTCGCTATTTACATTTGTGGCAACAACATTATCCTGCGCACCCAGCAGTGGCGATTATCTCCCAATTACAAACACCTCAATCAGCAGAACAATTGACAGTAAATACACTTGAAAATATTGCCATATTATTACCATTAACAGGTAGTCAACAAAAAGCGGGGTTAGCAGTTCAACAAGGCATTTTAGCTGCTTTTGATAATGACTCTAATCACAACCTGTTCTTTATTGATACCAATCAACTTGACTGGCAAAGTCTTGGTGATAATTTCACTCAACTTAAAATAGACCACATTATTGGCCCATTATTAAAAGCCAATGTAGAAACATTCTTAAATTCAAGTGCAGAACAAATACCACTTCAAATACCTACCTTGCTGTTAAATTTACCCTATCAACATTCACTTGCCGACACACAGTTTGCTTTGTCAATGCGTCCTGAAGATGAAGCAATACAAGCGGCAGCAACACTTAGCCAGCATAACTACCAAAATCCGATGGTAATAAGTCATAATGATAGAGTATCAAAACGAATTGCCATTGCGTTTAGAGAACAATGGCAATTATCTACTAATAATACTATTGATATTGTTTACTTCGATCAAGGTAAACAAATGCAGGCCAATTTAAAAGAAAGCCTTGATGTAAACACAAGTCAAACACGTATTAAACAGCTAAACGCACGCCTTAAGCATAATATTGAATCAGAACCTAGAAACCGCCGCGATATTGACATGATATATTTGGTAGGAAGTTCGGCACAAACACGCTTAATTAAACCTTACATTGATGTGAATATCAGCCCTTTTGCTGAAGTTATTCCTGTGTTCGCTAGCTCGCGTAGCCACAGTGATTTTAATGACAAAAATACAGCAAGTAGCATCAGTGACCTGCAAGGGTTAACTTTTACTCAAATTCCTTGGTTGCTTAATTCTAAACAACAAAACAAAAAGCTCAATAAACTCAGTGAGTCATTGTGGCCAATGCGAACCGACAGTTTGTCACGAATTTTTGCTATGGGTTATGACAGCTATCATTTATTAAGCAAGCTCACGTTAATGAAGCAAGCGCCTTATATTCGTCACTTTGGTCAAACAGGGGTATTAAAGTTAAGTAATAATAATATTCTCACCCGAAGCTTAATTTGGGGACAATATAAAAATAACAAGGTGATAGAAGTTGCTATGGACTAAGGCGCAAACAAGCTGTAATAAAGGAAAAACCACAGAAGCATTTGCTCAACAATATTTAATACAAAATGGTTTAACTTTTATTGACAAAAATGTACATTGCAGACAAGGTGAAATTGATCTTGTGATGAAAGATGGGCAAACATTCGTTTTTGTTGAAGTCAAATTCCGTAAAAATAACCACTTTGGTGGCGCAATTGCAGCTGTATCTCAAGCTAAACAAAATAAAATTAAACATTGTGTTGCATTTTTTCTCCATCAAGCCAACTTAAATGAATATAATACACCTTGTCGATTTGATGTTATCGCCTTAGAGGGGGATATTAATAATCCACAAATTACTTGGTTAAAAAATGCTTTTTAACCATTTTTAAGCTATTACTTTTAATCATGACTTTCGAATTCCCGCTTTAGAATCATAGAAAGTCATTGGAGTTATTTACCCTACATGCTAGAACAGATCCAAAATAATTTTACCGAAAGTATTCAAACACAAATAGCCGCAACAGAAGCTATTTCTGGTGCCATTGAGCAAGCAGGAATAATGATGGTGCAGTGCTTATTAGCAGGTAACAAAATGCTTGCTTGTGGTAACGGGGGGGCAGCTGGTCATGCACAACATTTTTGCTCTCAGTTATTAAATCGCTTTGAAGCTGAACGTCCTAGTTTACCCGCTATTTCATTAGTCTCTGGCAGTATTACAATTACTTCGGTAGCAAATGACTCTCAATATGATGAGCTATTTTCTAAACAAATTAGAGCATTAGGAAATAACGGTGATATTTTAGTGGCAATCTCTACCACAGGAAATTCACGCAACGTAATAAAAGCAGTTGAAAGTGCGGTTTCCCGTGATATGCCGATTATTGCTTTAACGGGGGCTGACGGTGGTGACATTGCTGGTTTATTAGGAGAAAATGATGTTGAAATTAGAGTACCCTCTTCTCGAACTGCACGTATCAATGAGGTACATTTAATTGTGCTCCATTGTTTGTGCGAAATTATTGATACGACTTTATTCCCTCATTCGGAGTCTTAACAACCCATGGCTATTTTTTCCAAAACAAAACAAATCACATTGGCTAAATTTGTTGCAATTGTGCTTACCTTAAGTATTTTACAAGGCTGTGCCGCTGTTGCGGTGGTTGCAATTACAACGGGTGCGAGTATGGCAACTGACCGTAGAAGTATTGGTAACCAAATAGATGATCAAAGCATAGAGATTGAGGCTTATAATGAAATTACAAAAAACAAATCATTAAACGCCAATACTAATTTACATATTACCAGTGTTAATGGGTCAGTTTTAATTATTGGTCAAGCACCTTCAACATACCTTAAAGATCAAGCGATAAAAATTGTTAATAATATAAACGGCGTTGTTCGTATACATAATCAAATACGAATTGGTAACGTTACGTCGGTAACCACTCAAACCAACGATGTATGGTTAACATCTAAAGTCAAAACAGCATTATTTTCCAGTGATAAAGTGAATGGAAAAGACATTAAAGTAATTACTGAAAATGGTGAAGTTTTTTTAATGGGAATTGTATCGAAGAAAGAAGCTGATGCTGCGGTAAATATTACCCGCAACATCAGTGGTGTAAATAGAGTTTTTAAAGCGTTTGAATATTTAAGATAACGAATACCGTACCTAAGTACCGCCTACGCTATTTAATTACTTTCAAACTGGCTTTACTTTTACCCGATTTTTTATGACCTGATGTTTTATCACCCGATGACACACTGGTTAAACTTGGTTTGGGCGTAGATTGAGGTTTCATATCAGCTTTATCGCCTTCTATCACCTCTATATCTTCATCACTAGGATGCTCAATTGGTAAAGACGTGCCAGCACCATTTTCTTTGGCATAAATAGCTGAAATTGCACCATAAGGCACTGTCATATGTTCAAGTTTACCGCCAAAACGCGCACTAAACTCAATGGCATGTTCGCCTAAGGCTATACTTCCTACAGCAGTAGAAGCGATATTCAAGACTATTTGACCATCTTTTACGTATGACATTGGCACTAAAACACCATAAACACTCACATCAACCACAATGTAAGGTGTCAAATCATTGTCTGAAATCCAGTCATAAAAGGCCCCAACCAAATAGGGCTTATTAGAACTCATTTTGATGTCGGACGAATCAATCATTAATCTGAATGTCCAAAACGTAATTCACGCTCAGCTTCAGTTAAAGACGCTTGGAATGACTCACGCTCAAATAAACGTAACATATACGTTTTAAGTTCTTTTGAACCTTGGCCCTCTAGCTCTATACCAAAAGCCGGTAAACGCCATAATAATGGAGCTAAATAACAGTCAACTAAACTGTATTCCTCACTCATAAAATATGGCGCTTCATTCAAAATAGGCGCAACACTCAATAAACTTTCTTTCAGCTCTTGACGTGCTTTTGCTGCTTCTTCAGCACTTCCCGTTAAAATAACATTAGCTAAACTATACCAATCATTTTCAATACGGTGCATCATTAAACGGCTACGACCGCGTGATACAGGGTAAACAGGCATCAATGGTGGATGTGGGAAACGCTCATCCAAATATTCAATAATAATCTTAGCTTCATATAAAGCTAATTCTCGGTCTATTAATGTTGGTACTGTTCCGTAGGGATTTAAGTCAATTAAGTCCTCTGGCAAGTTTGCCAGATCAACTAAATTAATATCAACACCAACGCCCTTTTCTGCCAATACTATACGTGTTTGATGACTATACATATCATCAGCATGCGAGAATAACGTCATTACTGAACGTTTATTTGCTGCTACGGCCATAGGGCCTCCTACTTTCTATAAAGAGTGTCTAAGAATTGCATTTCTTAAAACGGATAATGGGGGCAAAAAGCCCCCAGTATTTTTATCGTAACTTTTACACACTAAGTGTAAAGGTTACTAATGTACGTCTTTCCAATATTCTTTCTTAAGGAAATAAGAAATAATAAAGAAAACAAACAAGAATATTAATACCTTCACGCCCATAGCTTCGCGATCAAGTTTACTTGGTTCACCAACATATTCTAAAAAGTTAGTTAAATCACGAACCACAATATCATATTCTTCTGCGGTTAAACTACCACCCATCGCAGGAGAGATATTACCATGTTCATCTATTGAACTAACACCTTGTAAGTCCTGTAATACATGTGGCATACCAACATCTTTAAATACTTTATTGTTAACACCAAAAGGACGTTTGTCATCCATATAGAATGAACGTAAATAAGTATAAATCCAATCTGGACTACGTAAACGTGCCTCTAAGGTTAAATCTGGTGGCGCAGTACCAAACCAACTAGCTGCCTCTTTCTTTGGCATAGTATTGGTAATATGATCACCTGACTTTTCACCTGTGTACATATAATTTGCAACACCATCAGCTTCTTCAATACCTAAATCTTTAAAGGTACGATTATAACGTTGATATTGTAATTGGTGACAACCTAAACAATAGTTAATGTAAGTTTTAAAACCATTTTTTAATGATTCTTTATCAGTTAAATCATTATTAGCATGATCTAAATTTGCTCCACCTGATGAAGCAAGGGCAGACATAGACACCACAGTGACTAAACTAAAAGCTAGCGCCTTAATTAAATTTTTCATTAGTGTGAAACCCTCTCTGGTACTGGCTTACATTTTTCATTCTTAGAATAAAACCAAAGTGCAACGAAGAATCCGAAATAACCAAATGTAGCAATAGTACCAATTAAGTTAGCGGTTGGTGTTGCAGGTAAAGTTCCTAAAACACCTAAAACAATAAAACATACAGAGAACTGAATTAGGTTAAGTAAATGTAGCTTAGAGCGGAATTTAACTGATTTCACTACACCACGGTCAAACCACGGCACAAGGAAAAGCACGATAATGGCAGAGAACATACCAATAGCGCCTAACAACTTGTCAGGGATAACACGTAAAATAGTATAGAAAGGACCAAAATACCATACTGGAGCAATATGCTCAGGTGTTTTCAAACCATTAGCAGGCTCAAAGTTTGGCGCTTCCATAAAGTAACCGCCACCTTCAGGTGCAAAAAACATAACCCAACAGAATAAAATTAAGAAACCAGCAACACCCATAATATCTTTTACTGAGTAGTAAGGGTGGAAAGGTATTGCATCAACAATATCGTATTTGTCAGTATACTGCTTGTGGAATTTAAATTTACTTTGATCTTCAGGCTTAATACTACCTTTAGGTTTCTTAACATCGGTACCTTCAGGGTTATTTGAGCCAACTTCGTGCAGGGCTAAAATATGTAAAAATACAAGAATAACTAACACTAATGGCATCGCAATAACGTGTAAAGCAAAGAAGCGATTAAGTGTTGCCCCTGAAATAACATAATCGCCACGAATCCATAGCGTTAAGTCATCACCAATAACAGGAATAGCGCCAAACAAGGAGATAATGACTTGTGCCCCCCAGTACGACATATTGCCCCAAGGTAATAAATAGCCCATAAATGCTTCAGCCATTAATACCAAGAAGATCAACATTCCGAAGATCCATAATAATTCACGTGGTTTTTGATACGAGCCGTACATTAAGCCACGCATCATGTGAAGGTAAACCACAATAAAGAAAGCTGACGCGCCTGTAGAATGCATATAGCGTAATAACCAACCGTAATCAACATCACGCATGATATATTCAACACTGGCAAATGCACCATCACCTGATGGCTCATAACTCATGGTTAACCACACACCAGTTAAAATTTGGTTTACCAGTACTAACATGGCTAACGAGCCAAAAAAGTACCAAAAGTTAAAGTTTTTTGGGGCTGGATATTGTGCCAAATGCTTATTCCAAGCATCGGTTAAGGGTAATCGTTTATCCATCCAAGCCATAAAGTTTGCTAACATTATGCTTCTCCTTTACTTTCATCTGGGCCAACACCGATTAACAAAGTGTTTTCACTAGTAAACGAATGCTCAGGAACCATCAAGTTTAATGGTGCAGGAACCCCTTGAAATACACGACCAGCCATATCAAATTTACTACCATGACATGGACAGAAGAACCCTTGGCTTACACCTTCAACAAATTGATCAAAGTCACCGTTATGGTGAGTTGGTGCACAACCTAAGTGAGTGCAAACACCTAATGCAACTAAAAATTCAGGCTTAATTGAACGGTAAGCATTGGTTGCATAGCTTGGTTGCTGTGCTTTTTCAGAATTAGGATCACGTAATTGGTCATCAACCTTACTTAAATTGTTGACTGTTTCTTCGGTACGCCTAACGACATAAACAGGTTTACCTCGCCATTCTGCGCGGATTAATTGACCAGGCTCTATTTTACCTACATTGACTTCTACTGGAGCACCCGCAGCTTTCGCGCGAGCACTTGGGTTCCAGGAACCAATGAAAGGCACAGCCACACCGACAACGCCAGCACCACCAACAACGGCAGTAGCCGCAGTTAAGAAGCGTCGACGGCCGTTATTTACAGGCACATTGCTCATTCACACTCTCCAAATCACATTGATGATCAAACAATTATTATTAGCTTTATTGCTTATAAATTACGTTAATAAAATAAACACAGCCTTATTTTTGTTTGATCAAACTTATACCAAGCGGTATATCGACAAAAATTTTTACGATCATAAAGAAATAGGTCATTTTTTACAAGGTAAAAAGTCAGCTAAGTGCTGTAAAAATCGAAAAAAACTGAAATAACAATAGAAAGTTACACTGCAATACATTAATCAAAATAACCATTATTTCTAAGCAACATTGTTTCAGGAATAACAAATAATTTCGTGATAAATGTAACAAATTGATTCTAATGTGAATTTAGCTATTTTATAACATTATGACTTAATAAATAGCACAACCTGCTTGGTTTATATTTCACTACGCCCTTTTGGCAACGCGATTTTTGTAAGTGAAAACTTATTTTTACTTATTCTCAAGTCTATTAAATTTTACACATAAAAAAACCGACACAAGGTCGGTTTTTTGAATTCGTAAAATATAACGAATTGTATTTTCTAAATGATCGGTATTTAGGCAAGGCGCTTGAGTTATGAGCCCCAGTTTATATTTAGGTAACAGTAGATGTACTAAATGACTGGGGCGAATAACGATAGCAACGCAGCATAAATGCTGAGCATAACGAAAATTAACGTTTTGAGAATTGTGGTTTCTTACGTGCTTTATGTAAGCCCACTTTCTTACGTTCAACTTTACGTGCATCACGAGTAACAAAACCTGCATGACGTAAGCTAGAGCGTAATGTTTCATCAAACTCCATTAACGCACGAGTGATACCGTGACGAATTGCACCCGCTTGACCAGAAATACCACCACCGACTACAGAGATGTTAAAGTCAAACTTTTCTAACATTTCAACTAACTCTAACGGTTGGCGAACAACCATGCGAGCTGTTTCACGTCCGAAATACTCAGAAATGTCACGTTTGTTAATTGTGATTGCACCGTTACCAGCTTTCATGAACACACGAGCAGTAGAGCTCTTGCGACGACCAGTACCGTAATATTGATTATCAGCCATTGCTTACAGCTCCAAAAGTTGTGGTTGTTGTGCAGTATGCGCGTGCTCAGCACCAGCATACACTTTTAATTTGCGGAACATTTCGCGACCTAAAGGACCTTTAGGTAACATGCCTTTCACTGCAAATTCAAGAACACGTTCTGGCGCTTTTTCAATTAGCTTTTCAAAGCTAATTTGTTTAAGACCACCAGGGAATTCAGTATGCGAATAGTAAATTTTACCTTTCGCTTTATTACCAGTTACACGTACTTTCTCAGCATTAATAACAACGATATAATCGCCTGTGTCAACATGAGGAGTATATTCTGGTTTATGCTTACCGCGTAAACGGCTTGCAATTTCAGTAGCGATACGACCTAAAGTTTTATCTTCGGCGTCCACTAAGAACCATTCGCGTTGTACGCTTGCTGGTTTAGCTACAAAAGTTTTCATTAAAAAACCCAATTTAAAAAATGTTACTTAAATGATAAATCAAACACACGCTTACCATATATCTGTTTTATCGGTTAATAATAGACCACGCAATTACCCCTTCGAGTATCGAGCCTAACGCCTTTAAAAAATACCCATTTAATAAACAAGCTAGGCAATAAAACCCCGCTTATTCAGAGAAACAGACCATTAAAAAGACAGTTTGTAACGTAGGGAGCGCGGATTATACAGAATTGTTAAGGGAAGATCACGCCCATTTTGATTATTTTTTTATCTGTTTTATTAGTTAACCACCTTGTTTCACTAAAAATTCACTAAAAAAACAGCAATTGATTCATTTTAAAGACAAAATTTGCATTTTATTGAACATTATTCTTTACAACTTAATTAACTTAGTTATATTTAATACAGCTTTTTGTGTTGATTTATTCACACGGTGCTAAATTAGGTTCAACAAGATTAGGTTTAATAAGCCAAGATTTAGCCGTGGATAGCGAATATATCAGTAATAATCAGCCCTAGGTTTAGCCGCCAAAAAGTTAATCACATGTTAATTACCAACCAAATTGTTAACTAAAACTAATGCTTTGGTAAAAAAGTAATCAACACAGGATTAAATATAAATTAAAAGCAAAAAAAAGCGCGTCATTATTTTACATTTATAAAAATATGTCGCATATTAACTGCAGCCCCCGTAGAAATTAATGGAATTATTACTATGAAAAATATTACTATGAAAAATTTAAACGCAATGAACAAAATGACTAACAAAGCACAAAAAGGTTTCACTCTAATTGAATTGATGATCGTTGTTGCGATTATCGGTATTCTCGCTGCCGTGGCATTGCCTGCTTATCAAACTTATACAGCTCGTGCTGCATTTTCAGAAGTGACTTCAGCTGCAGGAGGTTTAAAAACCGCAATTGAAGTGTGTGGTCAAGTTAATAATGGTTTGGCTACATGTGATACAACAGACAATGATAACATTTCAGCCTTACAAACAGGTGCAGCTGTAGGTGCTAATGTCGCTTCGGTAGTAGTTACGGATGATACAGCAGTGATTACAGTAACTGCGGGAACTAATAGTGGTTTAAATGGAGAAACTTATATATTAACTCCTGCAATGAATAATGGTGCTGTTACGTGGACATTTACAGGAACCTGCCAAGCCGCTGGTTACTGCTAACAGCATATAAATATTGGAAATAAATTAAATGCCTCCCTTATTTTATAAAAAGCTCCTACGGGAGCTTTTTTATTCCACCTTAAAAAATAAATCAAACTCTGCCCCATTCTTAATAAAACTTTTGTGCTTTAGGTTAAATTTAAGTTACACTAAAATTTGATGTATTCATTGAATTTATTCAAAAGGTTATCTACCAAAAGTTATGAAAGGCAACCACCAGCAATCAAGTGTTTTATCCGCATTAGCTAATGAGCAGCTCATTCCGCTTGAAAACGTCGATAGTATATTTAGTGATTTTACTGGCAAGAACAAACCCTTTATTCGTTATTTAGTAGACGATAAAAAACTAGATTGCAAAAAAATTGCGGCTATTTTATCTCATAAGTTCGGTTACCCCTATATACAATTAGCACGTTTTGATACCACCTTAGTACCTGAAGGGGTACGCAATGAAAAACTTATTCACAAACATAATGCCTTGCCCTTATTTTTACGAGGTAAAGTGTTATTTGTTGCCATGTCTGACCCTACAAACCTTGATGCCTTAGAAGAAATACAATTTAATACCGGCTACAGTACCGAGCTAATATTAACAGATGAATTAGGCTTACAAACCTGTATTGAAAAAGTGCTAGAAGATGAAAGCACCGCCCTTGATATAACAGATATTGATTCTGATGAATTATCGGGCTTAGATGTACAAGAAGAAAAAGACAATGACGATAATAGCAAAGCTAACGGGGAAGATGATGCGCCCATTGTTGTTTTTATTAATAAAATTTTATTAGATGCTATCAAAAAAGGTGCCTCAGATTTACATTTTGAACCTTACGAACACTCATTTCGTATTCGTTTTCGTATTGACGGTATATTAACCGAAATTGCCCGCCCGCCCGTGTCGTTATCTTCACGAATGTCTGCCCGTCTTAAGGTAATGTCGAAGCTTGACATTGCCGAGCGCAGAGTACCGCAAGATGGCCGAATAAAACTGGCATTGTCGAAGAAAAAATCTATTGATTTTCGGGTGAGTACCTTGCCTACCATGTGGGGCGAAAAAATAGTAATGCGTATTCTTGATTCGTCTAGCGCCATGTTAGGTATTGATATGCTAGGCTATGAGCCTGAACAGAAAAAAATATACATGGAGGCACTTGAGCAACCCCAAGGCATGATATTAGTGACAGGGCCAACGGGGTCAGGTAAAACCGTGTCGTTATATACAGGCTTAAACATTCTCAATACTGAAGAACGCAATATTTCAACGGCAGAAGATCCTGTAGAAATAAATTTAGAGGGTATCAACCAAGTTCAAATTAACAATCGCGCTGGGTTAACCTTCCCTAGTGCTTTACGCTCTTTTTTACGCCAAGATCCCGACATTGTCATGGTGGGTGAAATTCGTGACTTAGAAACCGCAGAAATCGCAATAAAAGCCGCACAAACAGGGCATTTGGTATTGTCTACCTTGCATACCAATTCGGCTGCTGAAACACTGACCCGACTATTAAATATGGGTGTGCCCTCATACAACGTGGCTAGCTCTGTTACTATTATTATTGCTCAACGTTTAGCTAGGCGTTTATGCCCTCACTGTAAAATTCCAGAAGAGTTATCCGAACTACAATTAGCAGAACAAGACTTTCCTGTTGATAAACTTGCTGAGATCAAGCTATTTAAACCCGTGGGTTGCGCTCAATGTACGGGTGGTTACAAGGGACGAGTTGGTATTTATGAAGTAATTAAAATTAGCCCTGAAATTTCATCCATTATCATGGAAGGCGGTAACTCATTAGATATTGCCAAACAATGCCAAAAAGAAGGCTATAACAATTTACGGCAATCAGGGTTACAAAAAGCAATGAATGGCATGACGAGTCTTGCTGAAATAAACCGTGTAACCAGTGGATAGCTGGCATATTATATATTAAAAGGAATCTCGTTGACTTTATTTTAATTTTATATAAATAAATTTAACACGAGTAAATGTAGTGTAAAACCTTCTCTCTACATAATTAATGGGTAATAGGTAATTTTATGGCAACAGCAGTCGCAAAAAAAAAGACCCCTAAAGTAAAAGCATTAGATGTTTTTACTTGGCAAGGCGTAAACCGTAAGGGTAAAAAAATTAACGGTGAACTGTCAGCAAACAATATTATTGAATTAAAAGCACAACTGCGTAAGCAGGGTATTACCCCCAGTAAAGTAAAGAGAAAAGCTAAGCCTTTATTTGGTCTAGGCGGTGATAAAGCCATTACTCCTGCCGATATTGCTGTTATCTCTCGCCAAATTGCCACCATGCTAGGGGCAGGTGTTCCTTTAGTACAAACCATTGAAATGATAGGTAAAGGCCATAGCAATGGTAATATGCAAAAACTACTGGCTACAATAGGTAACAAACTGTCTTCGGGTATTCCTTTGTCTGATTGTTTACGCGACCACCCTAGACATTTTGATGATCTTTACTGTGACTTAGTAGCTTCCGGCGAGCAATCAGGTTCGTTAGAAACCATTTATGACCGTATTGCAACCTACAAAGAAAAAGCGGAAGCCTTAAAAGCTAAAATAAAAAAGGCCATGACGTATCCTATTGCTGTTTTAGTGATTGCTGCGGTTGTTACCTCCATATTATTAATTTTTGTAGTACCTGTTTTTCAAGAAATTTTTGCTAGTTTTGGTGCTGAGTTACCAGGCTTTACCTTATTCGTAGTGGGTATTTCAGACTTTATGGTTGCCTATTGGCACTTGGGCTTAGGGGCGGTATTTGCTTTTATTTTCTTATTCAAACGAGCACATCGCAATAGCCAAAAATTACGCGATCAAGTAGATCGAAACATTTTAAAACTGCCCGTTATTGGCGATTTACTTGAAAAAGCAGCGGTTGCTCGTTATGCCCGAACCCTCTCAACCACCTTTGCTGCGGGTGTACCGTTAATAGATGCTCTAGATTCTGCAGCAGGCGCTGCGGGTAATGCGGTATTTCGTGATGCTATTTTAGATGTTAGGGCAGAAGTAACCTCAGGTATGCAAATGAACCTTGCCATGCGTAACTGTAGTATTTTCCCAGACATGGTAATTCAAATGGTTGCCATTGGTGAAGAGTCTGGTGCGGTTGATGATATGCTATCAAAGGTTGCCAATGTTTATGAAGCTGAAGTAGACAATGCCGTTGATAATTTAACGGCTTTATTAGAACCCATGATAATGGCCGTGCTAGGTGTTGTAATTGGTGGGTTGATTATTGCCATGTATTTACCTATTTTCCAAATTGGTATGGTTGTGTAAGCAAGATTTTAACCACTTATTAAGTGTTTACTTATGTATATTTTCACTCAAGAACTACGAGCTTTTTATGTTTGAGCAAACCTTACTATTCTTTCAACAGTCGCCTATAGCCTTCGGTATTAGCATTGTCATTTTTTCATTGATAATAGGTAGCTTTTTAAATGTAGTTGTCTATCGTTTACCCAAAATGATGCACAATACTTGGTATAGCGACTGTCGAGAATTTTTAGCGGATGAATTAACCAATGTACCCGCAAAAAAAATAGCGCCACTTACCTTATCTGTTCCTAACTCAACTTGCCCCAAATGCGGTCATAAAATACGCTTTTATGAAAATATTCCCGTTATCAGTTGGCTGTTTTTAGCAGGTAAATGTAGCCAATGTAAAAATAGAATTTCAATTCGTTATCCTGTTGTAGAGATAGCAACCGCACTATTAAGCTTAGTAGTAGCCTTACAGTGGGGAGTTTCAATAGAAACCCTATTATTGCTTATACTAACTTGGGGGTTAATTTGTTTAACCTTAATCGATTTTGATCACATGCTATTACCCGATCAAATTGTTATGCCGCTACTTTGGCTTGGCTTACTTGTGAATTTGCAAGGCACATTTGTGCCCCTTCAAGATGCCGTGATTGGTGCCGTAGTGGGTTACATGAGCTTATTTTGCATATTTTGGCTATTTAAATTATTAACGGGTAAAGAGGGAATGGGCTTTGGCGATTTCAAACTTTTTGCTCTATTTGGCGCTTGGATTGGTTGGCAATTACTGCCGATGCTTATATTAATGGCCTCTGTTGTGGGAGCTATTGTAGGAATTTCATTAGTTTTATTTAAAAAACATCAACGTGAACAGGCAATTCCCTTTGGTCCCTATTTAGCGGTTGCAGGCTGGATAACATTACTATGGGGTAATGAAATTTGGTCTTGGTACTTACTGCAGATAAATTAATTTTTTAAGAAAAAGGTAAATATGTCTGATTATATTATTGGCCTCACAGGCGGTATCGGCTCAGGAAAAACAACCGTTACAAATATTCTTGCCACCTATGGCATAGATATTATTGATGCGGATATTATTGCCCGCAATGTTGTACAAAAAGGAAGCACAGCTCTACACTCAATAAGTGAGCACTTTGGCGCCAACTTCATTCAGTCAGATGGTACATTAGATAGAGCCTTACTACGCCAAAAAATATTCAGTGATGACAATGAAAAAATTTGGCTGAATAATCTATTACACCCACTAATACGTGAAGAAATCACCACTAAAGTAAAGCAGTCTAATAGCCCTTATTGTATTATTGTTGCCCCGTTACTTATTGAAAATAATTTAACGTCTTTGGTTAATCGGGTGTTAGTTATTGATGTAAAGGAGTCGACTCAACTATCGCGTACAACAGCTCGTGATAGTAATTCAATCAATCAAGTAAAAGCCATTATGAATAGCCAAGTCTCAAGAAAAATCAGACAATCGCACGCTGATGACTTATTAAATAATGATGATTGCAGTCTAGACAGTTTAAAACAAACAGTTAAGCAACTACACCAAAACTATTTGTTATTAGCTGAAGAAAGTTCAAAAAATAGATAAAATAAACCTGTACATAAGGTAATGAGCAAAAAACAATCAAAAAAGAATTCGCCATTTCAATTATCTATGAATAATATGCTATGGTTACTATGTTCAACTAACGAC